>Ga0268276_1000059_pt1 | contig 124734 bp, 93 predicted proteins | sample saktaG_4_FD_190145 | JGI IMG/M metagenome (GOLD analysis project Ga0268276, IMG submission 190145) | Saline water microbial communities from Sakinaw Lake, British Columbia, Canada - sak_2010_1_5_45m | ecosystem: Environmental > Aquatic > Non-marine Saline and Alkaline > Saline ... | reverse complement strand
GCTTCAACGCAGAGCCTACGGTCTGCGTGATGAAGAATATCTCAAACTAAAAATCTTAAGCTGTATGTTACCTGCTTTTTAGAAGCTAAATCTCGCTCTTTTTACCCACTCGGTTGGGAGAAGAGCCATTTTTTTTAAATCGACCTGTGTCTGCATCAATTCATCGTTTTTCTGAACTGCCGCTTCGTACGTTGAAATAAGCAGAGTAAGCATTTGCTGCTGACCTGCGGTAATGAATCGTCTCCTCCCTCCAAATAATATTTCTACTCCAACTCTCACTCTTTCACTTTTGTGAATTATCCTGTTGTTAAGGATCTGTTCAATATGCGGAACGAGGTAATCTTCTCGAAACGGTTTTACAATAAAATTATCTGCGCCGCAAGAAATGCCTTCCAGTACATCTTCCGATCGAGAAAGAGAGGTCAGGAGAATAACGGGAATGTCCATGGTCTCGTCGCGGGATTTTAGTCCTCTACAAAGATCGTAGCCATTTATTCCCGGCATGACTATATCGGAAATAATTAACGATGGTTTGTGTTCAGCGACAAGCTTGAGTGCTTCTTTACCCTCTTTCGCTACGCTCACATTGTAATTGTGCTTTTCAAGAAGATACTTCAATTCCTCTGCCTGAGTCGGACTGTCCTCGACGATGAGGATTTGATTGATCTCGTTTTTTTGATTCTTATTATCGTTCATAACCACTCCGCATGTATTATTTTTCAAAATAAAGCAGTAAGAGCTGTTGTTATATCTTCCGGCGAAAGAATATGTGTTGCCGCATGAAGTTTTATTGCTTCGCCGGGCATACCATGCACAATAGAACTCTCTTCATCCTGGGCAAACGTAATGGCACCCTTATCTTTCATGAGCTTCAATTCATCTGCTCCGTCCCGCCCCATTCCAGTGAGCAATATACCGACAGCTCTAGGCCCAAGGACGTTTGCAACCGAGCGAAAGAGAAATGCAACGGACGGCCGAAGACCATTTTCTGCCCCATGGTTGCTAAGCACAATTTTAGGACCGCTTCCAATGCCCATATGAACATCATCGGGAGCGATATATCCATGTCCCGGCAGCGGATATTCGCCATGAGAAGCGATATGTAATGGAAGATTGGATGTGTTTTGAAGCCATTCAACAAAACCTTCTGTAAATCCTTGTGAAATGTGCTGCACAATTAATATTGGAACCGGCAAGGTATTGGGTAATCTGGAAAGAATATTTTGCAGGACAAGGGGTCCGCCTGTCGATGCACCGATAGCAATGAGCTGAATATCCGAATCTATCCGAATATATTTTGTGCCGGCGGCAGGAGCTGGCCCGTAATCCTTCGAAGTGCGTGCCATCCGTTTTACCAATTTCACTTCGGACATGAGTTTTAATGTTTGGATTAGCTGCTGTCTCTCTTTTTGATACGCGGGATGATCTACACTGGGCGGTTTCTTCACTATCGCTAAAGCTCCGGCTTCTATCATACTAAATGAAAGAGCCACATTTTTCGCCTCTACACTTCCTGTTACGATAACAATAGGCGTCGGGGTTGTTTCCATGATGATGCGTGTTGCTTGCCGGCCGTCTAATTTTGGCATGTGCCAATCCATGGCAATAACATCGGGATGGAACTCCTTCACAGCCTCTATGGCTTCTCCACCATCACACACAACGCCGACGATCTTCAACATCGGATCGGAACTAATAGCGTGAATGAGCAGTTGCTGCATGACCGGCGAGTCTTCTACGATAAGAACTTTGATCATGATTTTAATTTCCAAGCTGTTAAAGAAGCTTTTTTATTACTTCCAACAAATTACTCTGATCAAAACTACTCTTGACGATATATGCGTTTGCTCCGGCATCGATCCCGTGCTCGCGGTCGTCTCTCGATTCAAGTGCTGTGACCAGGACAACAGGTATTTCCGATAATTTTTTATCTTTCCGAATTTTTGCGGTGAGCTCAAATCCGTTCATTCTCGGCATATCAACATCCGAGACGATCAAATCGAATTCTCCGACCAACGCCTTCGTATATGCATCAACACCGTCCACAGCCGTCTCCACCTGGTACCCCGCTGTTTCCACGATATTCTTTATGAGGGTTCGCGATGTAATAGAATCATCGATCACGAGAATTTTGAATTCCCTCGGGGACTCAATATTTTTTTCTTTCGATTCTTGTACGGATACTGCTGTTCGCATTGCCGATTTCATGAGGTCCGAAACATTCAGGATCGGTACTACTTTTCCTGAGCCAAGAACTGTAGCTCCGCTGATATTCCGCACGCGGCTTAACTGCTTTCCCAGTTCTTTTATGAGGATTTGATGTTCTTCCAGGATCTCGTCTACGATAAAAGCAATCTTTACATCCGCGTGTGCTAGAAACAACAATTGTATTACATTTGCATTTGCTGCAGAATTATTCTTTTTCATGGACCCAGCAGAATTTCCGTGCTTTAATCCCAATACAACCCCGAGGTTCACTGCCGTGAGAATTTTTCCATCAATCATGATTGTTTCTTTATTTTCAACCGTCTTGATCTCTTCCCGATGTACTCTCATGGCACGCTCAATATTCATGGTAGGTACAGCAAAGAGATGTTCGTCGGTTTTTACGATTACTCCCTTAAACGTAGCAAGCGTGAGCGGGACGAGCAGACGGAATGTTGTCCCGCTCTTCGGCCGGCTTTCAACAGTGACCGATCCGCCGAGTTTTTCCACTTTCTCGCGGACAATCGCCAGACCCAATCCCCGTCCTGAAATGTCGGTAATCATCGGGCTGGTTGTTATCCCGGACTGAAATATGAACAATAATATTTCTTGAGTGCTTAACGCTTCCACTTTCTCTTTGGCGAGCAGGCCTGCTTTGATTGCTGCCGCGCATACCTTATCAAGTTCTATGCCTTCACCGTCGTCAGAAATGATAATCTCTACATGCCGGCTTTCTGTTGTGCTGAAGTTGAGCGTGAGTTTTCCCTGCGGTGGTTTGCCGAAGCGTTCCCGTTCCCCAGTTTTTTTTATTCCGTGATCAATACAGTTCCGTATCAAATGAATTAAGGGATCTTTCAATTCTTCCAGAATCCGTTTATCCACTTCGATCTCTTTCCCCCGAACGATCAGTTCAACTTCTTTTCCCTGGTTGCGGGCAAGATCCCGAACAAATTTTGGGAATCCCTCTGTTATTGTAGACACAGGAAGCATCAATACACTTTTCATCGATTCCACATGATCATCGATCATGTGTCCAAGGGAACGCTGATCGTTTTCAAAGGCATGCCCTACAACTGTTATGCGCGATGCCAACTCATTGCATTTTTCGTTGACGAATTCATGCAGTTCTTGTAATTGACGCTTGCCCTCCGTGGAACGGTATACATCCCATTTTCTCAGTTCCTTTTTCCACGATTCTATAGCATCGAGTATTGTCTTCAGTTCTTTCGTTCTTTGCTCCGCTGTCATCCTGGATTGTATCAACTGTTCGGCCTGCAGGAAGAGCGGGTCTAATTTTGCGGTCGGTATTCGTACGGTTTCGATTTGAATTGGTTTCTCTTCTATGGATAATTCCGCGGCAGCTGGGACTACATCTGAACGCGAAAGAGCATTTTCTGTTTTTTCAGAAGGTTTCTTTACGGCCATTGGTTTTTTTTCTGTTGCTTTGACAGGTTGTTTTACCTCTGCGATATCTTGTAACTGTTTCATTATTTTTTTGTTGTCCTTTGGAGTGTTTGTCCCGACACTTGAAACCATTGTCGAGACGCTATCTATTGCGCCGTGAAGAGAATCAAACTGTTCGGCAGTTAAAACATACGTACGGTCACTTTTTAATTTCCCGAAAATATTCTCCAGGACACGGCAAACAGACTCAACATCTTTCATATTCACCGAACGTGCCGCGCCTTTTAGGCTGTGTGCCTCGCGGAATATCGTTTCAATCAATGCCGCGGTCTGTTCAGGATCAGTTGATTTTTCTAATTCCATGAGACCCGATGTAAGTCCTCGAATATGCTCTTCAGCCTCAACCCGGAACATTGATTGAAGCCGTTGTAAAAACTCTTCTTCTTTCTTATCCATTCCATTCATCCTATTTTAGATAGGTTAATTAGGCTGTAGGATATTAGACTATTAGGAAATCGGGCTTCAGCCTAAAAGCCTACCGCCTAAACACCTACAGTCTCATAGCCTATATTTTATACTGTTCCACTAATTGTTTTAATTTTATTCCTAGACCGTTGATGTCCTTTGCGGCCTTTTCTGTCTGCTTCATACTTGCTGCGTTCTCCGTTCCGGCTTGATTAATGTTATTCATTGCTAAACCAATCTGATCCATTCCCACTACTTGCTGCTGACTTGAAGCAACAATCTGAGTTGCCGTTTCCATCGCCTTGCTGCTGCTTTCAGCTAATTGTCTAATAGCTTCACCGGCTTGCGTTGATTGCTTTACTCCATTATCAACGGCTTTGCTGGTTTGTTCCGTTGCCATGACTGCCGCACTGGTAGCTTTCTGTATATCGCTTAATATATCTCGCACCTGCATGGTGGCTTGTTTTGATTGAAGCGCAAGACTCTTTATTTCTTGCGCGACAACTGCAAATCCTTTTCCTTGTTCACCTGCTTTTGCCGCTTCAATGGAGGCATTTACTGCCAACAAATTTGATTGATTGGCTACATCGGTTACAGAAGCAATGATTCCTCCGATCTGCTGGCTCTGCTCGCTGAGGCGGACGATTGTATTCGCTACAGATTCCATTTGATTTTGAATTTCATGCATTCCGCTTACGGTTTCATCAACTGCTTTTTGACCGGCTTGAGTTACCTGAGCCACTTGCTGAGCACTCTCTGAAACACGGCTTGCCTTTTGGCTCGAAAGCTGCGCCGCTTGACGGACTTCTTCAACTGTTGTAGTGGTTTCGCTGATTGCCGTTGCGGTTTCCGCTGAGCCGGAAGCGACCTGTGTGGTTGCCGCTAATATTTCGCTGGCTGATGAACCAAGCAGGTTGACCCCTTCTATAATATCTTTAATAGATATGCGCAATTTCTCTACCATCTTATAAAATGCCAGATTGAGCAATCCTACTTCATCTTTCCTGTCGTCTGCGTTTACCTCAACTTTCAAATCTCCCAAAGCGATAAGAGAAGCTATCTCTGTAATTCCGGTAAGCGGTTTAGCTATGGTTCTGTTCAATAATATTATCATGACGATACTGATAAGAAGTGCCCCTATCCCAACTAGTACAATAAGAAGTATTTCTGAATCTGCATTTTGTTGATCGAGAGCAAGCTTTTGATCAGATTCTTTCGACGCCTTAGTGTCCATAGTCTTTGAAAGTAATCGGATTTTTTCAATACGATCACTCTGGACACCGGTTCCTAATTTTATAGCCTCCTCAACTTTACCGTTTTTTATCAAAGCAAGCTGTTCTCCCCTTGTCTTTGTATATTCATCAATATCCTTTTGTAATTCTCTTAACTGACTTTGGAATTCCATATCTGTTTTAATTTCAGATAATGTTTTAATGACGGCATTACTATTTTGGTCTCTCTCATTGATGTTTTTTTCAATTGTCAGTTGTTCTGATTTGTCTTTTGTCAGCATCATATCTAGAATCCGTGCCCGGTTACTATTTAAAAACGATCGTAATTCGCTAAGTTCATTATCAATCACAAATTGAACATCGTGCAAATCTTTTTCTGACTGTGCTATTTCTCTGATGCCGCGGTAGGCAACGATGATTACCACTAAAAACATTAGCATAACCAATCCAAAACTAAAGAGCAGCTTCGCGCGAGTAGAAAGATTAATGAAATATTCCATGTGTATTTCTCCTTTGAAAGACTTAGTCTGCTTCTTGATGTACGACAATATGTTCGTCCTTTAAAACATTTTTTGCGTCGAGAAGAATCGTATGATCGCTCGTTACCCCTCTCACATATCCGGCACCGATACCCCCTGATGAAACCGGTGACGGCTGGATGGAATCGAGGGAGACCATACGGCTGCCCTGTATACTGTCCGCCAGAATACCGAACTCGATTCGTTCGTTATGGATGATCATAACCTGATTCATTTCTCCCAGCCCTTTTTCCGGCAGATTGAAGAATTTTTTGAGATCGATCACCGAAACAATCTGCCCGCGGACGTTGATAATACCAAGCACAAAAGAGGGAGTCCCGGGCAATGGTGTAAAATCTTTCAGAGGATACACTTCGCGGATAAATTTGCTTTCGATCCCGTACGTTTCTGATCCTAAACTGAATTCAATAATTTCTATCATTTCTGTTTGAGCAGATTCATTGTTCTTTTCCAGCGCTAATGCTTTCGCTCTTGCTTTTAATACGGAACGCTTCTTCTCCGGCTGCAGCATTGCCTTTTGATCAAGAGCTTCCTGCAAGGAATTGACTCTGCGTTTTATTTCGGTCCAATCGACTATTTTCTTATCCATCTATTCCTCTTAAGGGATAAATCTTCGTGCTTTCTTCCCTTCCCGCCGTTTTCGAGCGGGAATGGCTGGGGTGGAGCTCCGAGTAACAAATAAAGCATTACACGAAGATACGCGAAGGAAAAGCACTCTTCGTGGTTCTTCGTGAAGAATCTTCGTGGCACTTCGTGTAACAAATAAAGCATCACACGAAGGTACGCGAAGGAAAAGCACTCCTCGTGGTTCTTCGTGAAGAATCTTCGTGGCACTTCGTGTAACAATAACCCTTTCACGAAGAGACACAAAGGGTTGAAAGAAAGAGTACATGGTACGCCGGTGTGATGCACTGTATGAAAAACGTTCGCTGCGCAGCTGTACTTTATTCATCATACCGCTCTCGCTTGTCGTGAAGCAATCATGATTTCCTGGAATCTTCCGACCGTGAGACCATCGGATTCAGGCAGAATTTCTTCCTTGCTGCACGTCTTTAATATTGTTAATACATTTTCAAAGCATTTGTTTGCACTCTGAACATTTCCGAGACGCCGATAGATATTCCCTAACCCATAGTAGGCGAGAACAAAGTCCGCGTCCAGGTAGATGGCTCGTTTGAGCGATGCGACAGCTTCATCCAGTTGGTTGTTTTCCTGCAATATTGTTGCGTATAGATAGTGCAGGCGGGGATTGACTTTGTCGGCAGCGATTGCTTCTTCACACGATTGCAGCGCCCCGGTGAGATTCCCCTGGTTTGCATAGGCACGAATGACAAGAATCCGTTCTTCCGATGTTTGATCATCTTTTTGAAGCCTGTTCATTTCAAGCTTCGCAATGACCTCTGCGTAATTGCCCAGCGAATAGGAGACTAATGCTTCATCATACGTTGATTGAATTTGGACGGGGATTTCTGCTTCCGGAAGAATTTCATTTTCGATTTTCCGAATATGAGGCTCTATTTCTTCGAGAATATTTTCAGGACTCAACGGCCATGTAAACACCATTGGTTTCTGAACGGCTTCTACTCTAGGAATCGGCTGTTGGTTTTTCAACTTCTGAGAAGTCTTTTGATAAATAACCATCCCCGGAAAATTCACTACGGCAAATTCAGACAAGCTCTGAAGAGAGAGTTCACTTGCAGAAACCGCAAGGTAACCGTTTTGGATGAGAGAATTGAACAAACCGCGCACGACCTGCCGGCAGCGTTTCTCTGTGAAATACATAAGGACGTTTCGGCAAAAAATGATGTCCATGGCATTCGTATCATTGAGGGGCGATGGAAATACATCGTCAGCCAGATTCAGGTATTCAAATTTCACCATGCGTTTGATCCCGGGAACGATCTCGTACTTATTATTCTCTTTCCGCGAGAAGTATTGTTCTTTTAACCACTTCGGCGAATTCCGGAATGACCACTGGCCATATATGCCGGCTGCTGCCCTATGCATCATTCGAGTGCTTATATCCGTTGCAAGAATAGTAATATTCCAATCTTTCATGTCTGGAATCACTCTGTGAATGGCCATGGCAATGGAATATGGTTCCTCACCGGTGGAACACCCGGCGCTCCAGATTCGTATTCTCTTCTCCTCTTGGCGCGAACGAATCAGTTCTGGAAGGATTGTTTGTTCCAATGCTTCAAAGGTTCCCGGTTCACGCCAGAAATATGTTTCGTTGATGGTGAGATGGGTGGTTAAGATTTCTATATGCTCGCGTGTGAGGGGAGAAGACATAATACGTTGAATAAAATTTTCTACTTCTGTATAACCGAACTCTTTTGCGGCAGCCGATATCGTACGCTCTAAATCATTCCATCGTTCTCTGGGAAAATGCAGAGCGAAATTGTCGGCAATAAACTCGCTGAATTGGAATAACGTATTTTCCTGCAGAGTATGCTTCATGCACTGCCTCCGGCAAGAGCTTTGTCCAGTACCCGCCCTTCCTCAAGAGAGAGAAATTTTTCGAGATCATTGATGAAGATGATGTCCGAGCCTATGGTACCAATACCCGAGAGATAATTTGTATAGGGAAATTCTGCCTCGGCGTCTACGATGTGCTTATACTCAAGCTCTTCCACACCGGCAACGGCATCGACCACGAGCACGACCTTCCGTTTCGATGTCCGTGCAATCATGAATTGATCGTCCAAGGTGATGTCCCGAGACAGCAGCCGAAAACGTTTGCGGATGTCGATCACAGGAAGAATCTGCCCTTGAACATTGATCACACCCATCACGATCTCAGGCGCGTCCGGCAGCGGCGTGATTTCTACTGCTTGAATGACCCGCTGTACATCGGAAAGCGGCAATGCGTAATGAAGATCTTCTAAGGTGAAGACCACCATTTGATTGAGTCCTTTCAATGCAATATTTTTCATGGAATTCTCACGGATATGCCTGCATCAGCGGTACAGCCGCAGCGCCGAAGCCGGTCAAACAAGGAAACTGTACAATCCATACGGGCAGGAAGAGAAACCCCAGAGCCGCCGTCATAAGCCCCGCCGTGAAGTTTAAACCCTATACGATTAGAAGGTGTGTATATCCCGGATTTTTCATGGCAGCCATCCTTTTTCAAACTCCTTTGTCCTCCTGTGTCATTTCGGATGAACTTCATTGTAGTATGCTCCGCTTCTCGTGTGTTATAGTTCTTCCGGCTGATCCAGGGAAAGCTGCAGCAGCATTTCCATCATTTCTGCGAATTCCGTGCTTTTGTCAAACACATAATCAACGCCAACTTCCAGACATCGCGCCCGGGAGTAGGAGTCGACATAATTTGAGAGCACCACGATCTTCATCTTCGGGAAACGGGCGCGGGCTTGACGCGCTACCTCAATACCTGTCATCATCGGCATAAGAATATCGAGAAGCGCAACGTCCGGTTTGAGTTGTATAATTTGCTCAATCGCCGTTTCGCCGTCCTTCGCTTCACCGACCACATGAAGCTGGGCACTCTTTAAACAAAGTTTTTTAATGCTTGCACGTACTGGTTCTGAATCGTCCGCAATAAATATGTCCATAGTACCTTCTTTCGGATTCATAATGTTCCCTGGATTCAATATGAACAATCGCAATCTGAGGGGGTGTAAGCGGAATTATGTAAATAGTGTCATCAAAGGAATGACACGCGGGGGAAGGAAAAGACCTACACAAAAAAGGGAGAGGGGATGAATTCGATTATATAGAGGAAAGTAACGACACAACATCCATGCCGCAAAGCCTCTTTGTCATTTTGAGCGATGAAACTCCAGTCATTGCGGGGGAGTGCAACGACTGAAGTGCAAAGGCATCCCGTACAGCGGGACAATCTCTCTTTTCTTCTGAGGAGCACAGCGGGATTGCTTCACGGTAAAACTGTTCGCAATGACATGTGAGACCTCGTTACGCTGGAATGACATTAACGAATCATTTACTCGATCAGTTTGTTGAGGAGGGCATAGTGCATCAACTCGGCGTTGGAGTGCATGTTCATTTTTTCCATGATGCGTGCGCGATACGTACTGATGGTGGCAGGACTGAGTGATAAGTCGTTGGATATCTCGTGCAGAGTTTTCCCTGATGTAATATGAATGAAAACTTCGTACTCCCGCTCAGACAACGATTGATGTGGAAGGTCGCCGGTGTTTTTTTGAACACTCTGGGCTAATTGTCCCGCAAGTTTATTACTGATATACTTGTGTCCTTCTGCTACCTGGCGGATGGCAACAACGAGTTCGGAGGGAATGGCGTCTTTGGTAATATATCCGCTTGCACCGGCTTTGAGTGCGCGGACCGCAAGACTGTCTTCCGGATGGATCGTGAGAATCAGTATGCGCAGTTTCGGTGCAATCGTGTGAATCTCCGAAAGGACATCAATACCGCTTCGCCCCGGCATGTTAATATCCAGCAACAATACATCCGCTTCATATTTTGCCAGAAGAGCGAATATCTCTGCGGAGTTGACAGCTTCTGCGACGACCTGGAAGTCGTGCTCCTCTTTAAGGATCTTTTTTAACCCTTCCCGTACAAGCGGATGATCGTCCGCAATGATCGTACGAATCACAGGAACTCCTCCAGCGCCGTTTTCTGATTAGAGCGGCAGTGTGATGGTGATCGTTGTTCCTTTCATGGGTGCCGAAAGAATTTCGACGCTCCCACTAAATGACCGGACACGCTCACGAATACCGAGCAGCCCGAACGCCATCGATGTATTCACTTCTTCGGGTACGAACCCGCACCCGTCATCTTTTATTTCCAATATAATATTTTTCTCTATTATTGAAAACAATATCTCCACTCTGGACGCATTTGCATGTTTCGTGATATTCAAGAGACTTTCCTGAACTACGCGAAACAGGGTCGTTGCCCGGTCCGTTTCAAGTTCTAGCTGTTCTATCGATGATTGAATGGTACACGGGATCGCGGTGCGCCGTGAAAAATCTTCCACCTGCCATCTGATGCTGTCGAGGATACCGAGCGTATCGAGAACTTCAGGCCGGAGATCACGGACAATTTTCCGTACGGAACCGATGCCGCGATCAATGAGACGTACGATACCATCCACTTCCTGCTCCCACAATGTCCACGTTTCCTGATTGGTTCCCTCACTCAGATGCTTCCTCACCATCGAAAAATCGATCTTGATGGCAGTGAGCAGCTGACCCAAATCATCGTGGATCTCGCGTGCGATCCGGGTCCTTTCCTCTTCAATACGGGTTTGCTGCGAAAGGGCAAGTGATTGCAGCTGTTCCTGATATTTTCTTAGGTCTTTTTCCGCCTGCTTGCGTTCGGTGATGTCCAAGATAGAGCCTTCAAGAATTCCTGTCTCGCGATATAACCGCAACGAAGTGAGACATCTTCTCACTTCTCCCTGCTTGTTCAATAGATCACCCTCAAAATCGGTCACTTGACCTTCGTCATTGAGCATCTTTACCATCTTCTCCCGTTCACGTTGATCCGCCCACATATTCTTAGAAGATTTACCTAATACTTCTTCACGAGTGTAATTAAGAATTTTGAGATACTTTTGATTGAATTCCAGAATTTCCGAACCATCAAGCCGAGTTCTAAACATACCAACTTCGGAATTGTCGAAGAGATTGCGGTATTTTCCCTCGCTCTGCCTCAGTGTCTCTTCCATCCGCTTCCGCTCGGTGATGTCACGAAAAACGCCGAATGCGCCAATATATATTCCATTCTGAACATCCGGGACTGCCGTGACTAAGAGATCGCGCGTCTCGCCGTCAGGGCGGACAATCTGCATTTCATACGTACTTTTCTTTCCTGTTCGACGTTCTGCGGTTTGCATCTGAATCTTTGCCCATTGTTCTGGTGTGACAAAATCAGCCAAATTTCTACCCATCAAGAGTCCCGGGGAAACTCCCATGATCGACTCGGCGGCCGGATTGACGAAGGTGAATCGTTCCTGTGCATCCACAATTCCCATACCTTCTCCCTGATTTTCAACAACAGTTCGAAAGCGCTCTTCACTCTCTCTCAATGCCTCTTCCATCCGCTTGCGCTCGGTGATGGCTTCGCAGGAGATCAACACAGATTGAATGCCTTGTTTGTCGGTAACAATGTGAGAAGTTTCCGATACCCAAATGATTCTTCCACTCTTTGTTACTTTTCGAAATTCCCATGGGGCGGTTTGAATCGGGTGTTCGATGAATTCACGGAAGGTCTTCAGAACTTTTTCCTGTTCCTCGGAGTGGAAAACCTTAATTACTGATTCGCCAATCAATTGATCCCTTGCATATTCCAACTGTCTAACTGCGGTTTGATTAACAGACAGGATGGTTCCATCTATGCCGACCGAAAATAACATGAGCGGGTTGTTCTCATAGAGGTCCCGGTATTTCTCTTCACTTAGTCGAAGTTCTTCCTCCGCCCGCTTGCGCTCGGTGATGTCGTGGAATGACCACACCCTGCCTCGCAATTCTTCCCCTTCCAATATTGGCCGCGATAGCCGCTCAAATATTCTTCCATCCTTGAAATACAGGGTATCGAAACTTTCTTCTTTCGATTTGTATAGTCCCTGAACCTTATCAAGGAAACTTTGCGGGTTGCCCAGTTGATCCAGGACATGTTGAAGAAGGACAGAGTCATCCCTGCTTGCGATGAGCGCCGGCGGGATTCGCCATATCTCCACAAAGCGTTCATTGGCATATAACATCTCGTTTTCACTGCCGACAGCCAATATTCCATCCGCAGTGGATTGTAGAACCCCTTGCAGTGATGACTCGCTATTCTTCAGGGCTTCCTCTATCTTCTTGCACTCGGTGATGTCGGTGGCAATGCCGACAAGCGCGACAGCCAGTCCGGTTTCATCTCGTACAACGCTGGTCGAAAGTTCAATGGGGAATTCGTGACCGTCCTTCCTCCGATTCAACAGTTCGCCGTGCCATCCTCCCGTTAACGTCTCAGAGAGAATATCTCGAGTAGCTTCGGGGGGATTGTTCGGTGATCGCACAATATTGATATTCTTTCCCATAATTTCGTCTTCGCTGTACCCATATGTTTTTAGAAATGCATCGTTGACGAAGATGACAGTATCATTCAAGTCCGTTATACTCACACACTCGGCGACGCTTCTCAGCGTATGAGCAAGAAGTGCAATCTGTTTTTCAACTTGCTTGCGTTCGGTGATGTCGCGTAACACCGCACGCATCCCAGAAAGAGATCCCTTGGTGATGATCGGCGTCGGTTTGACCTCACCATACCCTGTGCTACCGTCTTTTTTAAGAAATGGGATGAGAATTGCGGAGATTATTTGTCCGGAGGCAATACTCTCTAAGAACCCTCGTGTAATTTCCTCGCGCTTCTCGGAAGAGACAAGATCAAACATTCTCAATCCGATGAGATCCTCTGCGCGCTCATATCCGTGAATATGAGCCAGGGCTTTGTTCGCAAACGTGATGACCCCGTTGGAATCAAGTTCTACGATACCATCATTTACCGATTCAATGAGCGTGTGGTATTGTTCTTCACTCCTCCGTAGTTTTTCTTCCGTCCGTTTGCGTTCGGTGATATCTACCGTAACGATCAGCAAACCCTCCTCAACCTTTGGAAAAGGTTCCGCGGTAACGCTGGTCCAAATTGTCTTGCCGGTTTCAGTTATGACACCGATTTCCACGTCACGAACTAGTTTATGCTCCTGGAAAGCTCGTTCGCTCGCAAGTTCTTCAGTCGGCAATGTCGTTCCATCGGGACGAATATATTGCCGAGTTTGATGTTTACCCTGCAGTAAATCATCCTTCGAGATATTCAAGATCTTTTCGAGTGCCGGATTAACATAAATCACCTTACGATTCCTATCCAAAAGAGAGACGCCTATCGGTAATTGTTCGAACAGACTTCTGAGTTTTTCTTCATTCTCCTGTAATTTTTCTTCCGCCCGCTTGCGCTCGGTGATATCGAAGGCCGTGCCGAGAACGGCTAGCTGACCCTTCCAGTCAATTTTTCCGGCAGCAAAGTCTATCCAGCGCTCTTCACCGTCCTTGCGCATGATTTTGACTTCATAGTGGTCTGGCACCGGCTCACCGCGCTGGCGCGCCAGCCCGCGTTCACGGACGAGTTCCCGACAATCAGGATGGATCAAGTCCCAGAAACGTAGGGCGAGACATTCCTCTTCCGTGTAACCGGAGAGCATTTCATGGACGTGGTTGACATAGATAATACGCTCGCCTTGATAGATGATAATGCTGGCGGAGGTGCTATCGGCGAGCGTGCGGAACCATTCCTCGCTCGCGCGCAGCGCTTCTTCCGCACGCTTGCGCTCGGTGACATCGCGAAAAATGCTCAGAAGCAGTGGCTCATGGCCTTCGGATTCAAGAAAAGCATTTGACATATCAACACACGGCGTGCTTCCGGATTTTAGCTCTAATATCGCTTCATATTTGGGGACGATTGTTCGTGTGAAGAATCTGTCCTTATAGTGCTGTATCGCCATTCGAGTCTCTTCATCAGACGATCTGTACACGACATTAAATGACTGCCCGACAAGCTCATCTTCTTTCGCTTCAACGAGCTTACAGTAAGCGTCATTCACCGCAACAATTGTTCCTTCTTTATCGGTGATTCGCATGCCATCAAGGGAGTTTTCCCAGACGGATCGAAATCGTTCCTCTGAATTCCTCAGCGCTTCTTCCGCTTGCTTGCGCTCGGTGATATCTTCTGCACTTCCATCATAATAGAGAGTCTTTCCGTTAGGATCGCGGATTGCTCGAGCTCTCTCTCTTATATATTTAATTGATCCATCACGACAAGTCCAACCCGACTCCAAATTTTGAATTTCTCCATTGATTTCGATTTGTTCAATAAATTGCTTCCGCTCATAGTAAGGTTCGAAGCCCTCTTGTTCAAGATTCCTTGATGCAAGTTCTTCAAAAGATGAATAGCCAAGCATCTTCACTAAAGTGGGATTAGCTAAAAGAATTTTCCCGTCGGGAGTGGTTCTGTAAAGACCGATCGTGGAATTTTCGTAGAGTGTGCGGAAACGTAACTCACTCTCTCGCAGCGCCCTCTCTGTTTGCAACCGGGCAATCGCATTGCCCGTTTCGGCCACAATTGTCTCGAGCACCTCGCGGGCGAAAGCAGGCACTTCATCCAGGGTATGCGAAGCAATATTCAGACAGCCGATCACTTGACCTTCATAACTCATTGGAACGACAGCGATGACACGTAAGCCTTCATGCCTTTCGACCTCAGGCAGGGAGACTCCCAATTCTGCATATACGGTATAGATCGGCTTGCCTGCCATGACGAGCTTCGCATTGGCTGAGTCGGCAGTATAATGTGCAACGGCCTTGACAAAATCCGACGACAGGCCCTTGTGAAAAACCAAATCCAAAGCCCCGGAGGTCTTGTCAACAAGATAGAACCCGCCAGAATCCATGCCTGAGATGTCGAACGCCTCTTCAAGGCAGAAACGCATCCCTTCTTCAAGTTGCGATGTATTACTGAGCGAAATCGCTAGGTCGTGTTGAATGCGAAACAATGCGTCCGTCCGCTTGCGCTCGGTGATGTCGTTCAAGATGCAGTGGGTCTGTTTGAACTGCCCATGCTCGCCATACCCAATTTTCCCGTCAATGTGCACGCTGATTTTGGAACCAGTGCGTTGTACCATCTCAAGATCAACATGCACCTCGCCTGTCGCTTTGAAGCATAAAAAGCGTTGCTTGAACGCCTCCACTTCGTGCGGCGGCAGAAAATCGCCGAACCAGCACCCAATCACTTCTTTGCGCGAGTATCCCAGTAGATCGAGCCAGGTCTGGTTGACCCCAATGATGCGCCCTTCCGCATCTAACGACTGATAACCTAGCGGTGCTTGTTCGTAGAGACGATGGAAACGTTCCTCACTCTCCCCCAGTGCCTGTGCGATGAGCTTGCGCTCGGTGACATTGCGGATGATGCCCTGGTATCCTAAAGCCCTTCCGTCAATAGCTTTCCGCACAGTCGAAGTGATTAGGCAATCCATCTCTGTTCCGTCTTTCTTGCATAACTTTACCTCAAAGTCTTTGATAAAACCCTTTTTTTCTATCTCCTGCTGAAACTTTATCCGTTCACTAGGCTCAGAATATACGTGTTGGACACTCAGATCCATCAACTCCTCCTTGGTGTAACCAAGAAGTCTCAATCCGGCTTGATTGATGTCAATAAACTTACCCTCTTTGGTGGTAATATAGACAGGATCTCTCGACTCCTCAAAGAGGCTACGATATTTCTCTGCACTCTCGCGCAATGCCTTCTCCGCTCTCTTACGCTCGGTGGTATCTTTGGCAGCCTCTGTTTTCTTCGCTTGTCGTAGTTCCTTGTTCATCCTTTCTAATTGAGTTTGGCGAACCTGCAGCTTCTGGATCATACGGAGCAATTCTGGTTTCGTCCGGGGGAGGGGAGGCTTTGTTGATATTGTCCTGCGCTTGCGTTTTGCACGCTGGAGATTGGGAGGATTCGACTTCATTTTCTTTTTCATACTATGCTCCTCATTTCATAAATTCGAGTGACACAATAGATTGCGCGAAGAAACACAAAGAATTACCGCATCAGTCCATTTTCCTAAGACCATGATATTGAAACATCGGAATTACATCGGAAGGCTTTCTGGATTATCTTTTTCCAACAACCAACGGAAAGGATTGTTGGCGATATATTCTCGAAATCCTTTTCATCCCGGATGATATGTTCATAATAATTACGCTGCCAAACAGGATGTCCAGGCGTCTTATGCAATACATTAATTTCTTTTGCCGATTCCATCTTGAACCGCCCAATAATTTTGGGCAATGTCATTATTCTGCGTTGTTGTTGTGTCATCCGTAGGGGCGATTCATGAATCGCCCCTACGGATTCTTTTAACACAATAATTCCATGAAGGTGGTTCGGCATTATAATAAATTCATCCAACTCAACATTTTCAAAATGATTCGGTATTTCTTCCCAATGTCGCTTTATAATAATTCCCTCATTTGACAGGTAAACCGATTCATTCCGGATATCTCCAAATGTACATTCTCTTTGAAATGTGCATATCGTTATAAAATATTCACCTGGAGAGGAATAATCATAATCCTTCAACCGAATAGATCGTCTCTTGTGTATGTTGAAATTATTCATAGGGGAAAAATTATTGGGAGGACTACCAACTCCCATATTTCTCTCCTCCAATCCACAATCTCTAATCTACAATCTCTCCCTATTCATGCTCCGCGAGAAATTTTTCTGCATCGATGGCTGCCATGCATCCGGTTCCGGCGGCAGAAATTGCCTGACGGTACCGGGAATCTGCCACATCACCAGCCGCGAATACACCGGGAACATTGGTTTCGGTCGTGTGCGGTTTTGTTTTCAGATAGCCAACCGCATCCATATCGATGACACCTTTGAAGAGCGACGTGTTCGGTTCATGGCCGATCCCGAGGAACAATCCATCGCATGGGAAATCCGTCACCTGACCTGTTTTTACATTCTTGAGTTTGAGCCCGGTCATCTTTTTTACCGTACCCTTTGTAGTACCGACCACTTCCTCCACCACGGAATCCCAGATAAATTCGATCTTCGGATTCTTCTTCGCACGATCCTGCATCGCTTTGGAACCGCGCAGTTCATTGCGGCGGTGAATGATGGAGACCTTTGAGGCGTGATTCGTGAGATAGGATGCTTCTTCCAGAGCAGTATCTCCGCCGCCGACGACAGCCACATGCTGGTTGCGGAAAAAGAATCCGTCGCATGTTGCACACGCCGAAACACCAAATCCCTTATACACTTGTTCGGAGGGAATATTCAGCCACTTCGCTGAAGCTCCTGTGGCAATGATCAATGCATCGGCCAGGTATTCTTCGCCTTCAGCGATCACTTTGAACGGACGCCTGGAGAGATCGACCGACTCCGCCGTTTTAAATTCTGTTTCTGCGCCGAAGCGCTGCGCCTGCTTGCGGAGAATTTCCATCAACTCCGGGCCCTGCACTCCTTCCGGAAAACCGGGATAATTCTCGACGTCGGTGGTGATGGTCAACTGACCTCCAGGCTGCTGCCCTTCGAAGACAAGCGGCTTCAGGTTTGCACGACCGGCATAGAGGGCTGCTGTAAGTCCGGCAGGACCGGAACCGATGATGATGACTTTGCGATGAGTAGGCATAGGTTGATTGATGATTTAAATGATTAAATGATTGAATGATTATAAGATTTTGATATTTCCTCTACTTATCTGATGCAGAAATAAATAAAAAGGTTCCTGCATCGCATCACCAGTGTAAATTAGCTTGAAGTCAGATGAGATTCAAGAAGCGCCTTTGCATTTCGAACCAGGCCGCTCAGCTTCGTCCGCTTGATGGGACTGTTTTTGAAACGCCTGCTGAATTCTTCCTGTGTTATCTTTGCAAGCTCGACGAGTTTCGGACCAAGATTTTCGGCACGCGGCTGAAATGCTTTTTCTTTTGTCTCTTTTTGAAAACGATTCCATGGGCAGACATCCTGACAGATGTCGCATCCGTAGACCCAGTTATGGAAATTTCGGGTCAGTTCAGGAGGCAGATCGCTTCGATGCTCGATCGTCAGATACGAAATACACTTGTTTGAATCGACGACATACGACTCGATGATAGCTCCTGTCGGACATGCATCGAGACAAGCCGTGCACGTCCCGCAATGGTCGGGTATTGGTTCATCGTACTCCAGTTCCGCATTGAGCAGAATTTCTCCAAGAAACACCCACGATCCAAGTTCCGGTATAATGACATTCGTATGTTTCCCCAACCATCCGATACCGGCGAGAACCGCCCATGCTTTATCCATGACCGGGCCGGTATCAACATAGATTTTCGTCTGGAGATCAGGGATTTGAGTCATTACATAATCATCAAGCTTTTCAAGTTTCTGAGTCAGGATATCGTGGTAATCTTCTCCCCAGGCATAGCGGGAAATTTTTCCGGAGGCCGCATCATTCGAATGCTGTGCTGGGGTATAGTAATTCATGGCAACCGAGAGAACCGATTGGACATTCGGGAGAACGAGCGATGGATCGGTCCGTTTCGCTGCTTCGCGTTCCATCCAGTGCAAAGAGGCATGATACCCGTGACTGAGCCATTGATGGAGTCGGGCGCCTTCGCTGCTGAGTGTTTCGGCCCGGGCAACACCGACCTTTGAGAAACCGAGGTCGATTGCTTTCTGTTTGATTCTCTCCGTCAGTGATGATTCCATGATTTTCGAACGGACCTCTCAATTATTTCTTCCCGTTCTTTGCGCTCTTGGCGGTTAGATTCAAACCGCAAAGGACGCCAAGCTATGCGAAGTGATTCTTGTTGGAGTTCCATTAAAAATGAGGGCAGTGGTTTTCGTTTTCCGGGTTCCTGACATAGACGTCATTGCTATCTATCCGAACTTCGAAGATTCTTATCCGACCGCTGCCGCTCTGTGAAATCCCTCTATCAATCGATCCGCAGGATTTTATCTGATTCAAATCCCCTCGCAGCTTTTTTAATCGTCATCGCTTGTATGTGCGGGTCATGTTCTAGAAAGAGGATCCATTGTTCCTCGAATGCCTGCGGGAGTATCCGTTTCTTATCTGCAAGCGTCTCCAGAGGACGAATATCATATCCCATGATATAGGGATAGGGAACATGGACTGCCAGCGGGATCAGGTCGGAACAAAATAATAGTGTTGTCTTCCCATCCGAAATTTTCGGCAACTGCAATCCCTCGGTGTGACCATTCATAACCCGTAGTTGAATACCCGGGAAAAGCTCTTCTTCGCCATCCACCAAGTCGACGAGTTTCCTCTCAAACAGCAGTTCGAAGTCGTCATAGAAAAAACTTGCCCGGTCTTTTTCCGTGGGGTGCTGGGATTGCTCCCAGTGTTTTTTCTGGAGATAGAACCGCGCGTTCGGGAACGTCACCTCCAGCTTTCCATCGATCATCATCGTAGATCCGCCGGCATGATCGAAATGCAGGTGGGTCAGAATCACATCGGTGATATCTTCGCGTTTGAGGTTGAGCTTCTTCAAAGAGGACAGGAGATCGTATTGGGAATTATCGAACTTATAAATGTTCGTCAGTTTTTCATTCCATTTCGTCCCGTTCCCATCATCGATAAGGATGTTCTTACCATTTCCCTGGATCAACAGGCAGCGGGCGGCAAGTTGAATCCTTTGCATTTCATCCGGAGGATTTGTTTTGCTCCAAAATGCCCAGGGTACCACGCCAAACATCGACCCGCCGTCCAGACGGAACATGCCGGTCTCGATCGCATGTAATTCATATGGTCCAATATTCATTTCACACCCTCCGCAGGTTTCTTCTCTTATCTCTCTATAACCATAGAAAAAAAAAGTCGGTTCCTCGTTTTGAGAAACCGACTTCAGAAGGACATCTGAGCATTTTACTTTCGGAAGCGCGATGTCGCTGCAGTGAGCTCGCCAAATGCTTTTTCAGGATGAATCAACTTTGCCTTCGCCAGCAATTGATCTTCTGTCTCTGTTCGATCAGGATCCGGCACGCAGCAATCGACAGGGCAGACAGCAGCGCATTGTTCCTGATCAAAATGACCAACACATTCCGTGCACTTTTCTGGAACGATATAGTAGAAATCGTTCGATAATGCATCGTGCGTCTGTCCGTTCAGTTCATATTGCGTACCGCCTGCATAGATGGCAGTATTTGGGCATTCCGGTTCGCAAGCACCACAATTGATACATTCTTCTGTGATCTTCGTTGCCATGAGGTGTCTCCTTGGTTAATAGCTTAATAATGAGTTGTCTCGTTTTCGGGGGATACTGCAATTGCAACTCGAATTTGACGCATCGAATATGCTAAAGAGACGCCCGAAATGCAAGCAGAAACTCCGGTGAAAAAATGCCGATTTCTTACAAATATCGGTGTTCTGTGATGTTTCCCTTGTTATCGTAGACGTACAGCAAAGGAATACCGGTTGGAATGTTGAGTTCCAGCACCTGCTCCCGTGTCAACTTATCAAGCTGCATCACTATAGAACGAAGGCTATTGCCATGGGCTACGACAAGGACATGCTTTCCGGCAAGGATATCGGGAAGAATTTTTGCCTCAAAGTACGGCAGTGTGCGCGCTGCAGTGTCCTTCAGACTTTCACTGATGCCGTCGGGGTTTAATTCTGTGACTGTGCTGGGCGGAGGAACATCATAGCTGCGGCGCCAGATTTTCAACTGCTCTTCGCCATATTGCTTGCCGATATCGGCTTTATTGAGTCCCTGCAAAGCGCCATAGTGGCGTTCATTTAACGCCTTATCCCGTTCAATCGGGAGATCGGTCTGACCAATGCTCTTTAAAACAATATTCATGGTGTCGATCGCACGTTTGAGAACGGAGGTATACCCTTTATCGAATTTATAACCTTTTAACTTCTGGCCTGCCTGAGCTGCTTCCTGCTCACCTTTCGATGAGAGCGGGATATCAACCCATCCGGTAAAACGATTTTCAAGATTCCATTGTGATTCACCATGACGGAGGAGTACGAGATTTGGCATGTGTTTATTCCTTGTGAAAAGTCAGATGTAATAGTTTTGAGTAATGAGTTACGAGTTTAGAATTTTATTTTTTCATTTTATCACAAAGTATCTTGCTTCCGGGTGATGCACAATGATCGCATCCGTCGACTGTTCCGGATTGAGCATGAACTCGTCTGTCATCGTCACACCGATGCGCTCCGGCTGTAGAAGCTGGAAGAGTTTGACATGGTCTTCCAGATTTGGGCACGCCGGATACCCGAAGCTGAATCGAGACCCCTGATATCCCTGACTGAATAACCGTTTAATCTCCGGTGCATCGTTGCCGGCGATTCCAAGTTCTGCGCGAATTTTCTTATGAGAGAGTTCTGCGAGGGCTTCCGCCGACTCCACGCTCAACCCGTGGAAGTAAAGGTACTCTTTATATTCATGTGAATCAAAGAGCTCCTTGGAATGCTGAGATGCTGCATTTCCCATCGTCACCATATGGAAAGCGACGACATCGATTTTCCCTGAACCCACCGAAGCAAAATAATCACTGATACAGAGGAAACGGTCGTCTTTCTGCCGGGGGAAAGAAAACCTGAGCCACTCCTTAAGAGATTTGAGATTTCGGATTCCTGCCCGTCCGACAGGCGGGTCGGATTTGTAATTTTCCTCTAGTATTTTATAAATAATGAGATCGTTTCCCTCGGACTGGCAGGGGAAATATCCAAAGACTACTTTCGGTTCCAATACCTTTTTATTTTTTACCTCCAACTTCAAGCGCTCGAATTCGGGATAGATCTGCTCCTGAAGAATGCGACGATACTCCTCTTCACTTTTCTTGCCCCGCGTCATCTTCCATTGACCGCGGATCAGCGCCGCTTCGTTGACATAGCGGAACACTTCACCAAGTGAAATATCATCGACCACTTTGGAACCCCAGAATGGAGGTTGGGGAATTTCAATCTCCGAGCTGGTCTTGGAACGCTGTGGAACCTTTGCTTCGTTTGCCAGCATCATCGCGATTTTCGCTTCTGAACCGACGAGAATTTCTTCCAACTCCGGTCCGGCTTCTGCACCCTGTTTCTTGTCCCTCATCGTTCCGCTCTTGATCTCTTCCATCAAGCGCAGCCCATCGAACGCATCGTTCGCATAGAAAACATTCCCTTGATAGAGCGGCTTCAGATCCTGGTCGACATACCGCCGGGTCAGGGCAGCCCCGCCGAGAATAACCGGAATTGTGATGTTTTGTTCGTTCATCACTTCCAGGTTCTCTTTCATAATGAGCGTCGATTTTACCAGCAGACCGCTCATACCCACGGCATCGGCGTTGTGTTCCTGCGCCGCGTGCAGCATCGTCTCAATCGGACATTTGATGCCGAGATTAATCACTTTATAGCCGTTGTTCGTCAGGATGATATCGACGAGATTCTTGCCGATGTCGTGCACATCGCCTTTCACTGTGGCGATCACCATCGTCCCTTTCTGACTCCCCCCTTTTTTCTCCATGAACGGTTCCAGATATGCTACGGCAGATTTCATGACTTCCGCAGATTGCAGAACAAACGGTAATTGCATCTGCCCGGAACCGAAGAGTGCACCGACCACTTTCATACCGCCGAGCAGAATGTTGTTTATAATCTCCAGCGGCGCATGGTTTTTGAGCGCTTCATCGAGGTCGCCATTCATATCGACCTTGTTGCCATCGATGATCCGGTTCTTCAGCCGTTCTTCAATCGTCTCGTCGAGAACCTTCGCTTTTTTCTCTTCCTTTTTCCTGCCGGCATAAAATGCCATTAACTCTGTCAGCGGATCAAAAACAAGTTTCCGGTTGTCCCCTTCACCTTCAAAACGACGTTCATCGAACACCAGCTGCCGCGCAAGTTCCCTCCCCTGCTCGTCAATTCTAAACAACGGAAGTATCTTCGAGGCATGGACAATCGCCATGTCGAGTCCTGCTTCCAGTGCGTAGTGAAGAAAAACAGAGTTGAGCACCTGTCGAGTCAAGGGAGACAATCCAAACGACACATTACTCACCCCGAGCGAAGTATGGACATCTGGAAATTCTTTTTTGATCAGCCGGATTGATGCAATCGTCTCCCTTGCCGAGCAGCGGAATTCCTCATCACCGGAACCAAGGGTAAACGTCAGTGTATCAAAAATAAGGTCGTGCGGTTTCATCCCGTATTTGCCGACCACGAGATTATAAATACGCCTGGCGACAGAAAGCTTCGATTCCGCTGTTTTTGCCATACCCTGCTCATCGATCGTGAGGGCGATAACAGCAGCACCATATTTTTTGCACAACGGCACGATCCTGTGAATGCGTTCTTCGCCGTCTTCCAGGTTGATGGAATTAATGACTGCCTTCCCTGCAATATACTGAAGCGCTTCTTCGATGACGTTCGCTTCCGTGGAATCGATCACCAGTGGGACCGTGATTTGCTTGTTGAATCGTGTCAGGATTTCGCGCATGTCTGCCGCTTCATTGCGCCCGACATAAGCCGCGCATACATCAAGCATATGCGCCCCTTCCTTCACCTGCTCGCGACCCATTGCGACGATTCCTTCCCAATCCTCCTGTGCTAAGAGATCGCGGAACAACCTGCTGCCGTTCGCATTGGTGCGTTCACCGATCAATGTCGGGGGATTATCAACCCGGAATGGCGCAGCCTGATAGAGGCTCGATGCACCCGGAATAAATTCAAACTTCCGTTTTTGGGGTATGAGATCTCTGACCGCCTCAACAACTTTTCGGATGTGATCCGGTGTGGTACCGCAGCATCCGCCGACTACATTGACTCCAAGGTCTTTTGCAAAATGCGAAAGAATCTGTGCCATTTCTTCCGGAGAGAGATGATAGTGTGCATGGCCGCCAATGTTTTCAGGAATGCCAGCGTTCGGCATGACAAAGATCGGCTTCGGGCTGATATCCGCGAGCGTACGAATATGCTCGGACATTTCTTTTGGTCCGGTTGCACAATTGATTCCGATAACATCGATATCATATGGTTCAAGACTTGTCAGCGCAGCCGTAATTTCAGTGCCCAGCAGCATGGTCCCTATCGATTCGATTGTCACAGAGACAACGATGGGTACGCGACACTTTGCTTCCTCGAAATATTCGAAGATCCCATACAAGGCTGATTTCGCCTGGAGGAGATCCTGACAAGTTTCAACGCAGAGGAGATCAACCCCGCCTTCGAGGAGTCCTTTTGCCTGCTCTTTGAACGACGCAGCCATTTCTTTGAAACCGACATGCCCGAGCGAAGGGAGTTTTGTCGTTGGCCCCATCGAACCAGCCACGAACCGCTGGTGCCCGTTCCGGGAATATTCCAGGGCAATCCGTGTTGCGATCTGTGCCGCCTTGAAGTTTAATTCGTGCGCACGATCCTGTAAGCCATATTCTGCCAGAACGATACTTGTGCTGCCGAAGGAATTCGTTTCGATGACATCACACCCCGCTTCGAGATAATCGCGATGCACGTTTTCGACCGCCGACGGTTTTGAGATCACGAGATACTCGTTGCACCCCGCAAGGTGTTCTCCGCCGAAGTCATCCGCGGTAAGATTTTGCCCCTGGAGATGCGTCCCTGTAGCACCGTCGAAGACGATGATTTTTTGCTGGAGGATATCGAGGAAAGAGGAAGCCATGAAGTAATGAGTTTCCAGTTATGAGTTCTGAGTGATGAGTTATTAGTATCGAGTTACGAGTGATTGAGTTAAGAACTTGTATCGACGATCCTTTTTGTAAATGATAATAGCATTTTTCGAACTTCAATAAGTTGATTATTCAAGATTTCATATTCATGTGGATCTAGGTAACCCAGATCTTTTGATAGGAGAAGAAAATACTCTACTTCGTTTGAAGATCCAAGTGACATCGATAAAAAGCGAGCAAAATCCGGTTTGGTTTTTCTACCTGCCCCTCAACAATATTTGCGGTAATGGAAACAGCCGATCGTCGAAGTTGAGAGGTAACACCATACAACTCATCCTTGGGAAAATCCTTAGTACGTTTGTAAAGTTCGATAACGAGATGATGTGCTTTTTGCCATACTTTTAATTTTCGATAATCTTGCATACGTCCTCGTTGACCCTCAATGATCAGTAATTTTCAACTCGTTACTCTTTAACTGGCTACTCGAAACTTTTCCTCTTTAATAAAAAAAATACCCAACGCTGTTCACGTCGGGTTCGAGGTACATTTCGGTCGACGTTTTAGCCTCTTGAATGTGGACTTCAAGCCCGGTAATGAATGCACTCTCTTCATCATCGAACTTCCACGCGGCGGGCAAGCTATCGTTCAAATCGCCATGCTGAAAAGATACGAAAGATTGATTCGAAGAGCAATGTGTTTTACACTATACACAATTTCTGGAATGCAAGAGAAATCCCGGGAGAGAGGGAAGAATATCTGATGCAGCGCGATGATTTCGCAAAACGATGAGTGTAAACTTGCGGCTCAGAACAGGAGAGAAATGTCAGGTACGACCTGCGAGTGCATTGTTCTTCCATGCATATCAGAGTATGCACAACTTCCACGGACACAAGTAATTATTCTTCAAACTCACCTAGAAACGTCCAATCGAACAACGGAGTGTTGCTGTCACCGAGTGTTACTCTGATCATACTCTCGGAATTTCTCAGTGATGTCGCTGTAAAGAAAACTCTGGTACTTGTGCTCGTCGCTGAAAATGAAGCAACACCGTTATTTTGCATCCTTGTTGGAATGCGATATCCTGTGTAACTATCCCCTCCACCCGCTGACTGCACCGGTGTTGAATAATATGCACGTGCATGATTAGCAAGATCATTTAAAGAGGCAATCATATTCTCTCTTTCTGCCTGGAGACTCTGGATCTTGGACATCCAGAGACCTATGCCAATGATAATGCCTATAATGATTATTCCCAGGATGATGAGAAGAAGCTGTTGCTGCCCCAAGGTGTCACCTCTATTCTAGTGAATAAACTAACTCTTCTGCTTTTTACTATTTTCTTGATATGCGCATGTACCAAATAGACGATAAGAAATTACATTTCTTTTCCTATAAAAGCATCCCTTGTTTCCAACTGACTAATATCGTTCAAAAAGACGGCTCCGGGATAAAGTGTCAAACAGTCCATTATTTCTCCTAATTTGCACATTTATAATGCTGGGAAAAATTTAACGACGTCTAAACTAAGGTAGTACGAGACTCTACCAGGGCAAAAACTCGGAGGAGAGCAAATGGTAAACTTGCCAGAAGAGGGTTCCGTGAAGAAAACCTCGATCTTCATGCACATTTCACCATTCATAGATGTTCGCGCTGTTTTTCTTGCTTCAGCGCCAACCTGTTGAAGGGCTCTTGGCATTGTTGTATATTGCAGGGGGAGAAAAAATTCAACAAGAACAAATCATCTTCCTCTCATCATTCAAATGTTCAGCATTTTCTTATGCCTTTTCAACTGATTACAGATCTCAAACCTGCCGGCGACCAACCGGAAGCAATCCGGCAATTGATAGAAGGAATCAACCGCGGCGATCGACATCAGACTCTCCTGGGAGTGACAGGCAGCGGGAAGACTTTCACTATTTCGAACGTCATTGCCCATGTCAATAAGCCGGTGCTCGTCATGTCGCATAATAAAACGCTGGCGGCACAACTCTATGCCGAGTTTAAAGGTTTCTTTCCAAAAAACCGGGTCGAGTTCTTCATCAGTTATTATGATTATTACCAGCCGGAAGCATATCTCCCCACAACGGATACATACATCGCCAAAGATTCCTCGGTGAACGATGAAATTGACCGTCTGCGGCTTCGGGCAACCAGCGCACTCCTGAGCGGAGATCCGAGTGTCATCGTTGTCGCCTCCATCAGCTGCATTTACGGGATCGGTGCACCGGACGAATGGATCAGCCAGACGCTGATCTTGAAAAAAGGGGACCGCATCGGCCGTCAAGGATTACTCAAGCGGCTCATTAACCTGCTCTATACACGCAACGATTACGAATTTGCCCGCGGTACATTCCGCGTGCGCGGTGACGTCGTGGAAGTGATTCCGAGTTATGAGAACGAAGAGGCAGTCCGGATAGAATTTTTCGGAGATGAAATCGAACGGATCTCGTATATCAACAAAGTGGACGGCCGCATCCTCGGTGAAGCGGATTATGAGATGATCTACCCGGCAAAACAGTTCATCACTTCACGCGAGACGATCGAGCGCGCGATGAAAGGTATTTACGATGAATTACGGGAACGAACGGCAGATCTCCGTTCCATGGGAAAACTCGTGGAAGCACAGCGCATCGAACAGCGGACGCGGTTTGATATGGAAATGCTGCGCGAGGTCGGGTATTGCGCCGGTATTGAAAATTATTCCCGGCATTTTGCTGGCAGACCTCCGGGGTCCCGCCCTTCGTGTTTGATAGACTACTTTCCCAAAGATTTCCTCACCATTATTGATGAATCGCACGCTACCGTACCACAGATCGGCGGCATGTATGCCGGCGACCGGTCGAGAAAGACCACACTTGTGGAATACGGATTCCGTCTCCCCTCCGCACTCGATAATCGGCCGTTGAAATTCGATGAATGGGAAGCTATGGAAAAACAGATTATTTACGTCAGCGCAACTCCCGGTCCGTATGAATTAGAGAAATGCCGGGGTGTTGTCGTCGAACAGGTCATCCGGCCTACAGGATTGATCGATCCTGAGGTAGAGATTCGCCCCAGCAAACACCAGATCGACGATCTTATTGCTGAAATCCGCACACGCTCGTCCCGTAAAGAACGTGCACTCGTCACCACTCTCACGAAACGAATGGCAGAAGACCTCACCGAATACCTCACGAATATCGGGATTAAAGTTCGATATATTCATTCAGAAATTGATTCGCTGGAACGGGTGGAAACATTGCGGGATCTGCGCCTGGGAGAATTCGATGTTCTCGTCGGTGTCAATCTCCTGCGTGAAGGACTCGATCTCCCCGAAGTCTCCCTGGTCGCAATTATCGATGCAGACAAAGAAGGGTTTCTCAGGTCGGAACGTTCATTGATCCAGACTGCAGGGCGGACGGCGCGTAATGTGAGCGGTAAAGTCATCCTCTATGCCGACCACATGACCGGTTCGATGGAACGCATGATTGCCGAAACGACGCGGCGTCGAAAAAAGCAGATCGAATACAATATCGATTATCACATCACACCGGCTACGATTTATAAAAGTGTGGAAGAAATTCTCGCCGCTACCTCTATTGCCGATGTCAAGATGAAACGTGATGAACGCAATCCGAGATCTAAACCGATCGGAATTTCCGAGAACATCGCCAAGTATCTCACGAGCGACCAGAAAAAAGACATGCTGGAAGAACTTAAAACGGAAATGAAGCGGGCTGCGAAAGACCTGGAGTTCGAACGGGCAGCGGAATTGCGGGATGAAATTGAAAAGTTAGAGAAAAGAAAATGATCTCCTGCGCTGGTTCACAGTTATTTCGATCGCAGCAGGATATTTCCATTGTGAACCCATTGTCAGGTGGGAGTACCATGATCCGTCTTGACCAGCCATTTCCCTTTTAGCATTTGTCTTAAGTCTTTTTTCCATGATGAGAACAAACATCTCCCGTATCTTCAACCAGATCACCTCCCCTTTTCTCGATTTTCTTTATCCTCCGATTTGCATCGCTTGCCGGCAACCCTTACCGGATGGAACCGAGAAAGTGTGCAAGGAATGTTGGAATAGAATACCGCTTATAACAAGAGAACATCCTTTGTATCAAGAGACTTCCGCGAGACTCCTCCAAGAAGGCGCCATCAAGGGTCTTGTCTCCTGTTTTGTCTTTGAAAAGGAAGGACCATTTCAGCACATTGCTCATGCGTTGAAATATCAGGAGTACAAATCTCTCGGTTTCGATCTGGGCAGGCGGATCGGTCTGGTTATGCACGACTGGAGTGTCGATACAGACATTCTCATCCCGATTCCGTTACATCGCATCAAATTCCGTGAACGCGGGTACAACCAGGCCGAGCTTATTGCGCGAGGAATCGCATCTGTCATTGCGAAACCGGTCGTCGCAAAGGCAGTGCGGCGGGTGCGCTATACACAAACACAGACGAAATTGGATATTCTGGAACGCCGCAGGAATATGGAAGAGGCGTTCGAAATCAATCCAGAAATGTCGCATATATTACATCGAAAACGATGCCTGCTGGTAGATGACGTCATTACCACAGGTGCAACGACGAATTCCTGCGCAAAAGCGCTCCTCAAAGCAGGAGTTCTGGAGATCGTCGTAGCATCGGCGGCTATCGCCCAATAATCTCCAGGTATGTTCAACCCGCAAATCTGATATCATCTGCAATAAATTACTTTTCTACAATCTCCCTGCGGACACGTTTAAAAAAGAAAATTAATCGCACGGGAATCTCAAAAACGCCTCTCTTTTGCCATCTTTTTACCCTGGTAATCCGGGCGTATCCCAGAGAAAAGACGGAACGGTTCTTGAAGTAAAGGAAGAAAGAGAAAAAGGATTTCAATAATGAACGGTTTAAAAAATAGCAGCTATTGTATTTGATGCCGGATTGAATAAGGCGATACTTCATACTGAAAAAACCAATTTAAAACTACAGTCGCTGGCAAACTGACGATTGTAAAGGATTGAGACAATGATAGGACATATAATCCCACAGCAGAAGCCGCAAATACAGCACGAACTTACCCCGCGCGATGACGCAAAAAAGGTTGTCAGCGAAGTTCTCAAACGAGTCGACCAATTGATTCGAAAAGGTGATTTGGACCGCGCTCAGATGGAGATTTCTAATGCAAAAGAATTGGATCCCCGCAATGTGTATGCCCTCGCGCTGGAAGAACGGATTTCCATCCTCAAGGCAGAAGTTGAGCGGATCGAAGACGTACGGCGTATGGAGGAAATAGCTCATCCTCCGATTGTTCAGCATGAAAAGAAGCTTGAAAAGGAAGCTGCGGCCACTTTGACCCTGGTCAAACCGATTCCTCACTCAGTCGATCCTGCGCCCGCTCCCGCAGCACCAGTTATCGAAAAAGCACCGGCATCCATTGCTCTTCCTGCCCCGGAGAAACCCCGGGAACTGCCTCGGCCGGCATCGACCGATCGAAGTTGTGAACTCGATTCCTATAAGAAAGCATTAGCAGAAGCCTGGGAAGATGGTGCGTTAACATCAAATGAAGAACGGCAGCTCAGCGAACTCAGAGTCTTACTGGAAGTAACGGATACTGAACACGAACGTCTCGAAAAAACTGTCAAATGTGAATGTTACAGGAACTCCCTGTTCCACATCCTCTCTGATAATACATCAACAGGATCGCACACAAAATCCCTCTCCTTTTTGAAGCGTAAATTTCAAATCTCTGAAGAGGAACATGAACAAATTCAAGGACAGATGATGAATACGATTCAGCACAAACAACGCGATAAGGTTCTTGTTATTGATGACGACGTTAGGCTCCTGGACCTGCTCGCCGCTTCGCTGGATGACAGCGGTTTTGATGTCACCGCTCTCCCGACCTCCGATGAAGCGTATGCGCTGTTGAGAAAGTTTATCCCCGATTTGATCTTATGCGATATCAATCTTGAAACATCAACCATGGGCGGATTTACCTTCTACGAGAAAGTCCAGGAGTTGAAAAATGTCCAGAGCGTCCCTTTTGTTTTCTTAACGGGATTGACCGACGAGGCTCTTGTTCGAACCGGTAAGGAACTCGGTGTAGATGATTATTTGATGAAACCTATCTCCGAACAGACTCTGGTATCGACACTTCGCGGGAAATTGAAGAGATTCAAACAATTGAAACGGTACGTGGAAACTCCAGCACCGATGTTAGCGCTGGCATAATTTATCTCTGTCGAAAGGATTGAATATCTGCGAGGAGAAGCAGCGTTACTCCACACTTTTTTGGATCTTCGCAGCAACAACGATGCGCCGATAGAAGATGCAAAACACCAGGATCCCATTCATAAGGAAGAGATTCAGATAGAGATAGAACTCCAGCTCATTGAACACGGAACATACCATCAGCAGAAACAATTCCGTACCGAATCCAAGAAGACCGGAGGTACGCAAAGCGACGATATCGGAATACCAAGCTTGAGACTCTGTCGTCACGCCAGTATCCGTTTCCTGCGCCTTTCTTTCCATTCTCACCGGTCTCTCCCTCCTCCAGCTTTCGTTTCTTGACCAGCGGTCAACCCGAAAAATGAGCCGGTCCTGCCAGCCATAGATAATTTGAAATATCCGCTGAAGAACTAGCTCAAGTCCGCCTCTTGTTCTATCTTCTTCCCGGACTTCTTCGGACATGCGGTTATTCCTGTACTGTTTCTGCAGGTGAAGAAAACTGACGTGATAGAACACATGGTACGAGACACGAAACGTAATCCCGGCAAGTCCCAGCAAAGCCATGACCAACATCCAGGAGTTGCCGCTTGCCTGGAAGAGTGCCCACCCAATCGCTCCGAAAATAGCCACATCGACTGCAAAATCTCCGATAGAATCCAAGAACCTCCCTATCCGGCTGTATTGACCCCTGGCGCGGGCAAGTTGTCCATCTGCAGAATCGAGCACATCCTTGAGCGTCACCAGCAGACCTGCAATGATAAATGCATCTGGTGAACCTTTTTTATAGAAGAATGCGCTGGCAAATCCTGCAATGATCGAGACAATGGTGACCTGGTTTGGGGTAATGGGTGTGTTATAAAGCCCCCACACAATAAATCCTGCGATTGGACGAAGCAGATAGGTGTTTATCAGTTCGTCGGAGGTATCAGATTTTAAGGAGCTGCGATAGGAATACATAGACCTAGCTGAGCCTCATCCGTTCAGCGCGATGAAAATCTTCTTCTGTATCGATCTCGATGGAAGGGAACATACTGACATCCACTGCTTGAAGTTTTATACCTTTCATGATCATTTCCTGGAACGAAGCTTCGTAGAACTCGGTTCGGCCAATACCGCTTCGTACCCGTTGTTCGAGAATTGCGAAAAGATGAGCTGTGCTTTCCGAAGAGAACAATTCAATACCGATGGATTCTCCGTACGTTTCAAGAAGCGCCACGTGTTTTCCGATCATCTGTATAATATTATTGCCCTCAACCTTCACACGGATTTCTTCTTCGTCATGAACTCCGGAGACTCGAGCAGCGATCAAGCCTTGCGCAGGCACCATCACTGCCGGACCTGGAAAACCTTGAATAGGCTGTTTCAAAAAAAACGGCAGAAGCCTCTTTGAAAAGAGAATGTCGCTGTCCAGAAGGAGCAACCCTGCACTAACCTTCCCCTCTTTATTCTCCAGGAACCTCCTTGCAAGCAGGAGCGAGTAAGCGTTATTTGTTTCGGCAAAGTTCGGGTTGAGGATAAAGCGAATGAGTTCATGAGGAAACCTTTGCTTGACAAACTCCCGGATCATTTCTCCTTTGTACCCGATAACGATAGCGATTTCTTTGATTCCGGCATCAAGGATATTTTCGATCGTTTGTTCCAGAAGTGTTTTTCCCCCGATTCTCAGCAAGCACTTCGGTACAGTCTCTGTGAGCGGATGGAGCCGAGTCGATGCGCCGGCAGCAAGAATGACAGCTTTTAACGAAACAGAATAAGGCGAGGAGTTAGAAAACGGCGTCATGAGATCGAATGATTTTTCAAGAATGCCTTGAGCACTTCAACGAGCCGTGCATTTTGGTCAGCTGTTCCGATCGTGATACGAATACAATTCTGGAATTCTAACTCGGAAAAGAACTTGATCAGGATACCGTTCGAGATCAATGCTTCCCGCAATGGATCTCTCACTGCAGCCGGAATCCTGACGAGGATAAAGTTCGCGTCAGAGCGGAAGCATGTGAAGCCGGGCTGAGCATCAAAGAAGTTATAGAACCGCTGGCGATCTTCCCGCATCTGCGAAGTGATCGATTGATAATACTCCGGAGAATCCAGGGCTGCAAGCGCTAATGCTTCCGATATCCGATTGTAGCCGAGATACCGCGAGGAAAATTTTGTCAGACGGGTCATGCTCGTTCCTGCAACGGCATACGCTATCCGCGCACCCGCGAGAGCATAATATTTTGAAAACGTGCGCAGGACGAGCACATTACGGTACGATTTGATCAACTCTGTTGTGTGTACGAGAGACTCGTCAGCAAAGCCCCAGTATGCTTCATCGAGGATGATGATACTTTCCCGGAATGCTTCTGTCAACCTGTTGAGATCGGCATCATGAAACGAATTGCCCGTTGGGTTATTGGGCGATGCAATAAGTACAACGCGCGGAGATTCCTTCTGATAGAAAGAGATCATCTCATCGACATCGTAGGAGAAGCGGTCATGTCCTTCGTGCAACGCATAGTGAACGGTCACGCCTCCGACCTCCGATGCAACGGACTGATAATACCACCACGATGGTACCGGACACAGGACTTTTTCTCCGGAACCCACGTAGCAATGAACGACCTGCTTCAGCATGTCTTCACTCCCCTCACTGAGCAGGATATGTTGTTCTGGAACATTCAGATCCTGTGCCAGCCGTTCTGCTAACCGGCTCTTGATTCCGCGTTCGTAATCACGGGAATAGAGACTCAACTCTTCCTTACCGAGTGTTCGAAGTACTTCAAAACATTTCGATGCCGGCCCATAGAGGTTTTCATTGCGATCAAGATACACCACTCTTCTTTCACTCATAGATTCATAGACTTATAGACTTCACTACTCCATCAATCAACAACCCATGGCTCCAGTACGTTCTCGCCAAGACCTTCGAGAAAGCGCGACGGTTTCGTTAGAATCATGCCGCTCTCCCGGTCGTAGATATTCATCGGATAGGTGATGATTAGATGTTCTTTGGCCCTCGTGCAGGCAACGTACATCAATCGACGTTCCTCTTCCATCTCCTCATCGGTTGCAGCCGAGCGCATCGTGGGAAAGCGCCCTTCGAGTGCATAGATAATAAAGACTGCATTCCACTCTAATCCCTTGGCACTGTGGATAGTGGAGAGCGTAAGAAATTCCGTTTCCGGGCCGGGCGATTCGATATCGGTGATGCTCTCGTTCGGCGGCTCGAGTGCCAGATCGGACAGCAATTCATCCACCGACTTATAACGCTCGGTGATATTCTGGAATGTCTCAAGGTCTTTTTTTCGCTTCAAATGATCTTCATACCGGGCGCGGAGGATCGGTTCATAGTATTGAAGAATGTGAAATGTTTTTTCTGAGGGAGGGATTGTGGGGGAAGCAACATCTTTGAGCTTATCGAATAGTTTTCGCACACCTTCCGGATAGTTACCATAGTCCATCCAGAACTTTGTCGTTGCGGTCACGGTCTCTTTGAATTCCTTCGCAAGGCCTACACGCCGCTTCAGGATATCATCCACCACTTTCTCCGCAGTCCGGGGACCGACACCATCAATCAGGAGGAGAATTCTATTCCATGAAACGACATCACGCGGATTTTCCAATACACGTAAATATGCCACAACATCTTTCACATGCGCCGTTTCGATGAATTTAAATCCGCCGAACTTCAAGAATGGGATATTGGCTTTGGTTAATTCGATCTCCAGGTCGAAAGAATGGAACGACGATCGGAACAATACCGCCATCTCTTCCAGAGGAATCCCCATCTCACGATATTCCAGAATTTTTTGTACCACATACCTTGACTGCTGATTCTCGGTCTGTGCAGCAACAAGCTGCGGAAGACTTCCACCTGCTTTCTTTGTATAGAGCTCCTTTGTATACATACGGTCCATCTAATAGGAACAATGAAAAGGGAAAAAGGAAAAAGAAGCGTTTTTCATGAAAGTCGTGTTCCGCCTCGCAGAAGAATTTCGTTTGCAAGGCTCAGGATCGGCTGGGTGCTTCGGAAATTTTCTTCCAGCTTGATAATCTTACAATCCTTGAACTCCTCGCCGAAGCTCAGGATATTCCGGATCGTCGAACCGCGGAAAGAATAGATACATTGAGCATCGTCACCCACAACCATCACATTGTTATGCCTGAATGCCAATAATTTAACAATTTCCGCTTGAAGTCTATTGGTATCCTGATATTCGTCCACCATGATGTATTTGTAACGATCGGAAAGTACACCACGCACTGCTTCATGCTGACGGAGAAGCAGGGCAAAATTTAAGAGGAGATCGTCATAATCCATCACATTATGCTCGCGTTTATACTTTATATATGCTTGATGGAGAGCCAGGATATCGGATTCAATCTCCAGATATTGCGGATAATCAAGTGCCAGCAGCTCTTTCACAGGTGTTACAGTATTCAAAGACCGGCTGTAAAGATCGTAAATCGTTTCTTTCCGGGGGAAACGCTTCTCTTTTGTATCGAATTTCATTCGTGTCCGAATAAGATTGACAACATCCTCCGCATCTGTTTGATCGAGAATAGTAAAATTACTCTCGTAACCGATCTGACCGGCATATTTCCTCAGGACACTATTTGCGAAAGAATGGAATGTACCGCCGGAAACTTGCTCGCATCGGCTATCTAACAAGATCGATGCTTTTCTCAACATTTCGTTCGCAGCCTTGCGTGTAAATGTCAACAATAAAATCGCATCCGGTTTCACACCGAGTTCTACCATGTACGCAACGCGATATACGATAGTGCGTGTCTTCCCTGTTCCCGCGCCGGCGATAATGAGATGCGGACCGTTAAGCGACGTAGCAGCTTCGTACTGTGCAGGATTCAACTCATGCTGATAATCAATCCGCAGATGCTGTGGCTGAACAAGGTGGAGATGGTCGCCGGGAAGCGGCTTCAGTGTAAACTTCTTCATTGAGAATCGGAATCATCTATTGGTGAATACTCTGTTCTGCGAGAGAAGATAATGGAAAAAAGGTGTAAAATGAAATAAACCGAACTTGAGTTTTCAGCAACAAAACTGTACGTTAGAATCGTCATTTATAGGTCAACATAACAATGCAATTCCAGACTCAGGTTGCCATTTCTTCCATTGAATTATATAAATCTTAAGAAACCATTATGAACATACTTGTATTGAATTGCGGCAGTTCGTCTCTCAAGTTCCAGATCGTGCAAACCGACCTTGCGATGATTGAGAAAGACGCAGACAAACAACTCGCCAAAGGCCTCATCGAACGGATCGGAAGTCAGGCGCTTGTCTCTCTTCAGGCGACCGGAAAATCGACTCTTAAGCATGCGGCACCACTACGCGACCATCGGGCAGCGCTCGATCATGTCATCAAATGGATTGTCTCAGCCGACGCACAAATTCCCGGCATACAATCGCTGGGAGATATCCATGCCGTCGGTCATCGAGTGGTGCACGGGGCAGAGCGTTTTACGAAATCTATTATTATCGATGAGAGCGTCATCCACGGCATCGAAGATTGTATCGATCTTGCACCGCTTCATAACCCCGCCAACCTTAAAGGCATTCATGCAGCTCGTGAGCTTCTTGGAGCGGGAATCCCGGCTGTTGCAGTGTTCGATACATCCTTTCACTCGACCATGCCGGAGACATCGTTTTTGTACGCTATTCCCTACCAGCTGTATCGCCGTCATAAAATCCGACGGTATGGATTTCATGGTACATCGCATCGATATGTGGCCTTTCGCTATCGCCAGCTGACCGGTAAAACCCGCGAAGAAACAAATATCATTACGGTCCATCTCGGCAATGGGTGTTCTGCCTGCGCTATTAAAAATGGAGCATCCTTCGATACATCCATGGGTCTTTCACCTCTGGAAGGATTGGTAATGGGCACACGCGGCGGCGATATTGATCCGGCCGTGCTGGAATTCCTCTCACACAAAGAAGGCATGTCGATGTCCGAAATCGATACGCTGCTCAATAAGCAATCCGGACTGCTTGGCATCTCAGGTTTAACAAACGATATGCGCGATTTATTGGAAGAAGCGAAAGACCATCAGGACCGCCGTGCTATACTTGCGATCAACATCTTTGCGCAGCGCGCGAAGAAGTACATCGGTTCCTATCTGGCAGAAATGAACGGTGCCGATGCTGTTATCTTTACCGGAGGGATCGGTGAAAATGCAGCAGTGATTCGGCAGCGGATCTGTGCCAACCTCGAATGGCTTGGTATTGAAATCGATGAGCAGCTCAACCTCGAGAAAGTCGGCGGCAAAGAAGGTGAAATCAACACTCAGAAAAGCCGCGTGAAAGTCATTGTGATTCCAACGAATGAAGAGCTGCTGATTGCACGTGATACGGTCCGGTGTGTTGTGGATGCACCGCGAAGGATGTAACATCCCCGGCTATGAACCTCTCACAGAAGTATCACAAGCACGAACTTTCCGATCCCCGCTTGTGTTTTATTCTTAGGTAGTTCTGGAATTATTAGCAATTTTTTTGCATTCTACCAGAGTCTTGTTTTTCCCTTGAATATCTTTTATTGAGGTATAATGTCAATTCTTTCCAAATCGAAAAACCATAATCACGCGCCTCTTTCACAGCGGCTTCATACGATGTCGCGAAACCTCTGGTGGACATGGAACCCTGAAGCTCACCAAGTCTTCAAAGAACTCTCACCCCTTGTCTGGCGGTATTCCAATCACAATGCCATAGAAGTGATGCGTGAAATTTCCGATCAGGAACTGAAGGCCCGGCTCCGTGATCATGAATTTGCGCAGCGAGTGCGAACCGTCCTGGAAGAATTTGAAACGTATATGTCGGACACCTCGACATGGGCGAAACATCATGCACCAATGCTGAAAAATCCGGTTGCCTATTTTAGTGCTGAGTTTGGGCTTCATGAATCTCTGCCTATTTATTCCGGCGGCCTCGGCATTCTTTCCGGTGATCACATAAAATCCGCTAGTGATCTCGGCATTCCTTTCATCGGAATCGGGCTCTTTTATCGTCAAGGATATTTCAATCAACGCCTCAATGCGGACGGCTGGCAGGAAGAATTGTATTCTCCCAATGATCCGAACCACCTTCCCATCGAACTGGTTCTGCAGGCTGAGGGGGGACGGCTGCTCAACTCTGTCGAGATCGGACACAGCATCGTTTATTTCCAAACATGGGCCGTACGCATTGGCCGCGTCACGCTGTATCTTCTCGATACCAATCTTCCGGAGAATGATCAACATTTTCAGGGTCTTACTTCCACGGTGTACGGCGGAAATATTGATACACGGATCGGACAGGAAATTATTCTCGGTATTGGCGGTGCACGGTTCCTGCAATCCCTTGGAGAGACTCCTTCGGTTTATCACATGAATGAAGGCCATTCGGCATTCCTGGTATTCGAATTACTTCAACAAGAATTGAAATCCGGAAAGAACCGTGAAGAAGCGGAACGAACAGTGCGATCGAAATGCGTCTTCACAACCCATACACCAGTTCCCGCCGGGCATGACCGCTTCTATTCCGAACTCATGACGTATTCTCTTGGTAAATTCTGGAATTCTACGGGGTTATCGAATGAAGATTTGATGTCGTATGGGCGGGTGAATCCATCCGATCCCAATGAACAATTCACGATGACGGTTCTTGCGTTGAAGATGTCTCGTTCGGCAAACGGTGTCAGCGAACTCCATGGACACGTCAGCCGGGAAATGTGGAAAGATCTATTTCCTGAGACACCGACAGACAAAGTTCCCATTGGACACATCACCAACGGCGTCCATACACCAGGTTGGGCCACAGGACATGCTCACGATTTCTGGAATAAACGGCTCGGCTTTGACTGGACAGAAAAATTAATGGAGTCGAAATTCTGGAAAAAAATCGGAGACGATGAACTTGCGACAAACGAGGAACTCTGGGCCTTGCGCTATGTGCTGCGGCGTGATCTGGTAGAATATGCACGACGGCAACAAGTGGAACGTCAATACGGTCATGAGGATGGCACATCGCTCGCAAGCTGTCACATCCTTTCACCGGATGTTCTCACCATCGGTTTTGCGCGCAGGTTTGCAACATACAAACGTGCACCGCTGATTTTCCGACATCTGGAGAGAATTATTCCCCTGCTCAACAATCCGGAGCGTCCCGTGCAGATCATTTTTGCAGGAAAGGCACACCCAAAAGATAACGAAGGAAAACGATTCATCCAAAGAATTGTTGAGATTACCCGTCATCCCGAACTGGTGGGAAAAGTAGTCTTTCTTGAAAATTACGATGTCAATGTTGCGCGTCATCTTATTTCCGGTGCCGACGTTTGGCTAAATAATCCGCGCCGCCCATTGGAAGCCAGCGGTACCAGCGGAATGAAAGTGACCATTCATGGCGGTCTGAACTTAAGCATCATGGATGGCTGGTGGCGCGAAGGGTACAACGGCGAGAACGGATGGAAAATCGGCAATGACCATAATGAAAGTGATCGTGAAAAGCAGGATGAATATGATTTCGAAAGCCTGGTTCAGGTCCTCTCAGAATCGGTCATCCCGGAATTTTACAATCGCGATGAACATGGAATTCCGCTGGCTTGGTTGAAGCGGATCAGGAATGCGATGCAGACACTACTATCTCAATTCAGTACCGATCGAATGGTGGGCGAATATGTGCAGAAATGCTACATCGGAAACCACCTCTAGTATTAACAAGAGGTATATTGCCTCCGATTCCGATTGACCCAGATCAATTTCACCCGCCGTTTTATTGACATTCTACTCCTGCCCCACTATCTTTGATGCGGGGTCGTTATTATCCATTTGGGTTCGAACGAGGAGCATGTACGTATGGCCATTCCTTCTGAGATGCCCACGCGAAAAACAGCGGCCATCATGTTTACCGATATCGCTGGCTTTTCGAAAAAGCTGGCGGAGAATGAATCCCGGGCCTTTGAACTCCTCAAAACCCATGACGCCCTTATTCGAGTGCTCACCGCAAAGTTCGATGGAAAAGTCCTCAAATCGCTCGGCGATTCTTTCATTATAGAATTTCTTCAAGCGGTCAATGCTGTGAAATGCGCTGTGGAAATCCAGAAACGGTTTTGGAACTTCAACCGCGGTAAGGCCGATTTAGACACGATCAGACTCCGTGCCGGTATTCACCTGGGCGAAGTGATCATCCGACAGGGCGATATCCTCGGCGAAGGTATCACCATCGCATCACGCATCGAGGCATTGACCGAACCCAACCGCATCTGTATTTCATTGGACGTGTACGATCATGTGAAAAACTCTCTCCCCCTCCATGTTTTTGATATGGGAGCGTTAGAACTCAAAGATATTTCCCGAAAAGTGGAAGTGTACGAAGTGCTCATCGACTCTATTCCGGAGCTTTCTCAGCCCTCGCCTTCCGCCAAGCAGGTTTCGTCTGTACAGAAAATCACAATTGCGGCAAGCCGTGAAGCGGAAGAACTTCGTGAAGCGAACAGGATTGAGGAAACGAAACAACGGTTGTTGAACGACCAGACCAAAGCGGACGAAGAAAGGAAAAAAAATATTGCCGCACATTACTCGCGTGCGGAGACATATTTTCAAAACGGTCAACTGAAAGAAGCAGAACAGGAGCTCGCCGAGATCGCCAAACTTGATCCCCAACAGCGCCCGCCGACGGAGCAGCAGCGGCAGGAAGAAGAGAGCGTGCGGGTCGTTGAAGGGCATTTATCAAAAGCGAGAGCATCGTTCACCGAAGGCAATCTTGATGCTGCCGAGGAGGAAGTCAATGAAATATTCAGACTCCTGCCACTCCATGTCGGGGCCCAGCAGCTCCTCATGCAGATTGAGGAAGAGCGGTACAATCAGGAAGAAAAGAAGCGAATAGACCAGACAAAAGCTGTTATCAAACAGATTTCGGACGAAGAATTAAAAGTCGAAGGACTTCTTGGGAAAGTGCGGACTTTGCTCCAGGAAGAAAAATTCTCCGAAGCGACCTTTGTATTACATGAGCTTTTTCTCATCGACCCCAACCACTCCGGTGGACGGCGCCTGGAAGAAACCATCCGTCAAGCGGAACAGGCAAAGGCCGAACTCCAGCGTATTCAGGCCGACAAGGCGCATGAGGAACAACAGCTGCAGGACCTTGCGAAGCTTCAAAAAAAGGTAGAGGAACAGCGGCAGCGGCAAATAGTATCCATACCGCCGCCCGCCACTGACCTCGATTTGCGGTACAAACGTCTTAACTATCTTGCAGCGACACTCATAGCAGTAGCAGCAGTCTTCTTTGGTGTTCCACGGCTCGTCGATATCATATTCCCCAAAACCGCGTCGATCGCGATTTTGCGATTCACCAACGCCCCGCGCGACAGCAGTTCCTTGGATCTCTTCGACGCATTTCCCGTGCTTCTGGCAGAAGATTTTGCGCGATGCGAACACCTGACGGTCATCTCTCCCTCCTCATCACTCTTATATATGCCTGAACCGGCACAATTGAGAAAAATAGCGTCCATGCTGCCTGTAGAGTATCTCCTCATGGGTACTATCCAGGAAACCCGCGGGCGATACACCATCCTCGTACGTGTCCTCATTCCGGAAAAACAAAAAATTGCCTTTGTAGGAATGGTAGAAGGACCACTGTCAGCTTTGGGTGATATGCGAAAAACTATTTTGCAGAAAGTTCTTGAAAAAATGGAGATCCGTTCGAATCTGCCGGAAATTTCCAATCCCGTCAACTCAAGCGCTTTCACACAGTATGCAGCGGGACTCCATTTGCTCCAGCTGAAATCCGGAATTGAAATCGACTCGGTGATTACGGTCTTGCGAACCGCTGTTACGAGCGATCCTTCTTTCGGCGATGCGCTTGGAACACTTGCTGATGCCGAACTCCGGGCATTTCAGACAACCCAGAGCACACCATACCTCCGATCTGCTTTCGAGGACGCGCAGCGCGCGCTGCGATGTTCTCCCCTGATTGCATCAGCACATAGGGTTCTTGCTGTCTATAATCGTATCATTCAGAACTATGATGCGTCCTTAACCTTCTATACGCAGAGTCTAACATTTCTCCCTCAAGATCCCGAATGTTATCGTGGACTTGCACTTCTTTCACTCACTGCTGGAAAACTTGATGAAGCTGAGGTGTATGCATCCAAGGCGCTTCTTCATGATCCAAAAAATCCGGAATCCTATTTCACCGCAGGGCTGGTTCAGCACATGAGAAAAGACTATCCCTCGGCAGAGTCCTCCTATCACCAAGCGCAATTGCTGGGGGAAAATGATTCTCTTTTGACAACGAATTATTTACAAAATGTCTGGATCGGGAATGGAAACAATGAAAAAGCGGTACGGTATTGCCAGCAGATGCTCCGCATCAGCCCGAATGATTATCGGTATTACTATTGGATTGGGCGTGCTTTTCAACTCTCTCTCCAGATCAATAAGGCCCAGGAATGGCTGGAGGAGGGGCTAGCACTAACCCAGCGGATCATCGAAGCCGAACCCTCCAACGCGCATGCTTATACATACACCGGATTGATGTATTCCCGTCTCGGAAAATTCTCCGATGGCGAGGCGGCAATCACAAAGGCACTCCAGCTCGACACCATCTCTGCTAGGATCCTTTTCCGGTCTGCAAACATGTACTCTGTGCAGCGAAACAAGCAAAAATCACTCTCCATATTAGGAAAATCACTCCAACGGGAGTATAACTTCTCAGAACTACTCAATCCGGATTTGACATTTATTTCACGGGAACCGGAGTTCCTGCCTGCTGTCACAAAAACGATAAAAGGTCCCTGGCCGAAGAAGTAAAAAAAAGGAGATCAAAATGAATGCTAGGATTTTAATCCTTTCATGTCTACTCGTCCTTTTTGTAATTTCGTGCAAAAGGGATGATAGTGCGACTCAAATAACACTTCCCGATCCCCCTGGAAAGCAATATGACATTTCATGGCCCAGTCTCGCCAATTCCCCCTGGCCAATGAATCATCGCGACCCACAGTCGACCGGAAGAAGCAAGTTGCTGGGCCCCTCCGCCGGTATGCTTGAATGGAATATTGAAATTAGCTCATTTGCTTATGGGGGTATAGCGGTCACGCCAGACTCACTTGTTCTCGTCAGCGGACGGATCACTGGACTCACGATGGATGGTGCTCAAAGGTGGACCGCATTACCGCCGGGTATCAAACCATTTGATGAAATTCAAACAACACCCATTGTCAGGGATGATAGTGTCATCCTCTGTGCAAGTGGAAACGGGATCGTCTATGCAATCAATCCCAATGGAAGCATTCAATGGCAATATGCAACCAATGAGAACATTGTTCACGTTGGCCCGAACATCGGATTGGATGGAACATATTATTGCATATCGAGTCAGTCAACTCTGTTTGCGATTAATCGGAATGGAACGCTGAAGTGGAAACTGACTGATCCGCGCTTCTTTGGATGGTCATCCGCAACGTTGACATTTTCTCCCGATGGACAGACATTATATGTGCCTGGACTTACTGTTGGCTTTTGTGCAATTGATATTTCGTCCCGTTCGGTAAAATGGACATTTGGATATGGACCAGATATTTTAACTATAGCTCCTATCGTGGACTGCGTGGGAAATATTTATTTCTTGGGAAAGGATAGTTCAACAGCAGGAAAACCATCCTTATTTTCGCTCAGGCCGGATGGATCTATCCGTTGGGCATACGTTCATGGAAATAAAGATGTTTTAGAAGAAGGGAGCGATCCGACAATCGATGTAAGTGGAAATATTTATTTTGCCGGGGACACTCTATATTCAGTTGATTACGAGGGTCATTTTCGATGGAAGTTGGGATTTGGCATTGGACAACATTGTTGGCTCTCGTTGGTATGCGATGCAAATTCAACGGTGTATTTAAGCATATTTGGTAGCGGTGGCTATACGGAGATGGCTGCTGGATCTGATGGAAATATTTTGTGGAATACTCTCTTCAATACTTCGAGATATCTACTTAATACATCACCGGCCATTCTCTCTGGAAATCGAATAATTATGCAAGGACAAAAGAACGCGCAAGTTTATAAATGGCGATAGGTGACTTATGAGAACTCTACTAAAAACAGGAGCGTTTGTCATTTATTTTTCTCTGGTCTCTTATTCTCAATCAGATGAACAAATGATAGGAACACTAGAGGTATGGATACAACAAATTGGTGTTAATGAAGGTGATACAGTGACATACACTATGACTGGTCAGGGTTCAATCATGTGGGACGACAACTACATGTTAACTGACTCGAATAGTTATTGGAATCCTAGTGCAGTAAAATTAGGAGAAACTGATACATCAAAGTATTCAAAAGGGTGGGATTTTGTTAATGGTCAAAATTCTGTGGCCCCTGTTGTTGCTTACGGATTATATAAATTCACACAAAACTACATTGATCCTGAATATTATTGGTACATTGATTTCCGTGATCATGTGCACGGAACTTCTGGTGATGTTCGACTAATATTCAAAGATGTTGGCGTATTGTATGCAATGGGTTATAATCCTGACAAACAATGGCCATTGCTGAGTTTTAATAGTGGAGACACAATAAAAGTATGGAAGTTGAAACGTGGTTCATCTGCATTAGCTACTACAGGACGTTTTCAACCGACCGATCCAACAAATCTTTCGATAACTACCTCAAACAACCATCCGAATCTCACTTGGAATAAAAGTGAACCGACGGATAGTGCACGGTATCTTATCTATAGATCACAAAACTCTCAAAGCAATTTTCAATTAATATGTAATTATACCATAACCAATAATTCGTATATTGATACAGATGTAGATTTAGAGTCTGGAAGTGATATCTATTATTACAGGATACTCGCGAAGAGCGGGGATAGTTCGACGTCTTCTGCTAGCTACTCCAACGTGGATTCAACATATTTAATCCCAACAAATCCAGCCGATCTTATAATTACTAGTGCAGGCAACCGCCCAAAACTTACCTGGCATAGAAGTACGCATCCATCGAATGCAACATATCAAGTCTATCGGTCCATAAACAATCAAAGCAATTTCAGTCAAATTACAGAGGAAGCATTATCCGACGTCACATTTACCGATCCTGAAGTGAAACTGGGAAGTGGTTTCACACTTTTCTATTATCGTATTCGTGCTTTTAATTCTGATGGATCAAGATCATCACCTGGATACAGCAACGTAGATTCAACGACGGGTTTGTATCAACCTTACAAGCTGGGAACAGCACAAGCTCAGATACCAAGCGAAACGAAAATCAAGGACGTTTATCCAAATCCTTTTAATCCGTCAACGACTATTCGATATCAGCTATCTGCTCTTAGTAGAGTGAAATTTGAAATATATGACGTACTTGGTCGACGACTCGTCACACTTGTGAACGATATGAAAGAACCCGGATATTACATCGAAATCTTTAACGGTTCACCGTTTGCAAGTGGAATATATTTTATGCATATGATTATAGATCCTCTTAATGGTACTGCACCTGCTGTTGAAACGAGAAAAATATTGCTCACAAAGTAGATATTTAGAGGAATCAGTAAACGCAAAGAGCTGACGAACAATCAGTCCTTTTTTAAACAAAGCAGCAAAAATATCCTTTCATTAGAAGAGAATTCAATCTTATAGACTTCCACCCTCCATTTGCCTCCCTCCCATTTTTTGCCTAAGTTAGACTATTGAACGGTTCTTCAATCATGTAGCTCTTTTACTGACGGCACCATGTCTCTTCGACGACGCATAGTACGTGAACGGGTTTTACAGGCGCTCTATGCGTATGAACTCTCCCATGAACCCATTCAGATGATCATCGAAACTATTGTCGGTGATCTGGAAAAGCAGCCGGAATCATTCTCGTTTGCGAAAGAGCTGATCCTGAAAGTCATTGAATGCAACAAAGAGCTGGACGGGCTGATCAAACAGCGTATCGAACACTGGGAGTTCAACCGTCTTGCCATTATCGACCGGATTGTCCTGCGCATGGGCATCTGCGAATTGCTCTATTTCGACGACATCCCTCCTAAAGTCACGATGAATGAAGCTATTGAAATTGCCCGCTCCTTCAGCACGGAAAAGAGCGATAAATTTGTCAATGGTGTGCTCGACTCAATCCTTGCCGATTTAAATAGAGATGGGCGCATCAAGAAAACAGGGCGTGGGTTGATCAATACCGGAGTCAACAAGCCATCCAAGCAATGACACGCGGATCTATTCCTCTCCCATCTCCTCACACGGCGACACGAGGACAAATTTTTTCCTGGGCACTCTTCGATTTCGCGAACACAGCGTTTTATGTCCTCATTCTCACAGTCGGCTATCCTCTCTACTTTAAAGAGATCGTAGCGGGCGGCAGCAGGCAGGGAGATCTCCTGTGGGGTTCCGCGTTCAGTATTTCCATGGCACTCGTGGCATTGTTTTCACCTATCCTCGGGGCCGTAGCGGACCATGGTGCAGGGAAAAAACGCTTCCTCGCGATTTTTACTGCCCTGTGCATTCTTACCACAGCATGCTTATTCTTTGTGCATACCGGAATGATCATCATCGGCATGATGCTCCTCATCCTGGCAAATATCGGCTTTGAGGCCGGGTTAGTGTTCTATGATGCATTCCTGCCCGAGATTACCACAGAACGAAGTTATGGCCGTGTGTCGGGTTACGGATTTGCCTTAGGATATGCAGGGTCACTCGTTACACTGGCCGTCGCGTATCCGCTCTATGTCAATGGCTTTGGCGAAGGAAATCTTTTCAATGTGCGGTTCAGCTTCCTTCTCGCCGCGGCATTTTTCCTGATCTTTTCACTCCCCCTGTTTTTCTTCCTTCCTGATAAACAGCGGACAACGAGTCTCAAACTCGATTTTATCAAGATCGGCTTCCGGCGGCTCAAAACCACGTACCAGCAATTCCCTCGTTATCAAAATATTGCACGATTTCTGCTTGCCTATTTTATCTATATCGACGGTGTGAATACGATCATCATCTTCTCATCCATTTTTGCACGCGAGACTCTGAACATGGGCATCGGAGAAATCGTTCTTTTCTTTGCCGCAGTTCAGACCTCCGCACTCATCGGCTCCTTGATCTTCGGCATTATGGCAGACCATATCGGACACAAGCGCATGCTCTCTCTGTCGCTGCTTCTGTGGCTCTGCATCGTGGTCTTGGCATATTTCCTTCAGGATAAGTGGCTGTTCTATATCGTGGGAATGCTCGCCGGTCTCGCACTCGGTTCTTCACAGTCGACCAGCAGGAGTTTGATGAGCGATATAACACCGCAGGAGAAGAAGACCGAATTTTTCGGATTCTATTCTTTCTTCGGAAAGGCATCTGCTATACTCGGTCCATTCGTATTTGGCCTCGTTTCTGTGTTCCTCAACCAGCGGTTTGCCATTCTCTCTGTCGGATTATTCCTCCTCACCGGACTCATTCTGTTGCAGCGGGTGAAGGAACGGACGCCTGAGAGTTCTCCTCCCATCGTCTGATGTATACTCAGTCAGAAAGGATCACAATATGCGTCCTCTGTATTTTGTCATTCTGATTGCTCTTTTCCTCGGATGCAGTACCGATCAAAAGGAAACCACAACACGTGGAAAGTTGCATCTCTCTATTCCGGAATCCATCGCCCCGGTGATGGTTGACGAAGTGAATGAATTTTTGGCCCTCTATAGCAGCAGTGGTGCACGGATCACGTACACTGTCGTTTCCACTGCAGAAGCTGCCCGCCGCTTTATGCTGGATACATCCCGGATTGTTTTTCTCACGATACCCTTAACGCAAATGGAAAAGGAACAGGCCAGAAATACTTCACCCGACTTCAACGAACTGGTCATTGCCTACGATGGCATTGCTGCGGTTGTTCATCCGAACAGCAACATCGTGCAGATGACGATAACAGAGCTGCAAAAGATACTTTCTGGAACGATTACGCGGTGGGAACAACTTGCTGAGGCAAAACCGATGAAAGGTAAGATCAACATATATTGCCAGGACACATCGGATGTCGAAGAGTACCTTGCACATCGGCTCTTGAAAGAAAGCAAAATAACAAATGCCTATAAGCACACAACTTCCGATTTGCAAACGCTTCAATCAATTGAAAAAGATCCGAGAGGGCTGGGATTTGTCGCTCTGGGCTGGATCGACTCGGCAAAATCAACTGCCAAGGTACTCTATCTCGGACGGACCAAAGAAGATACCGATACCACCTTTGCACCGCCGAAGGAAGTTCTCGGTGAGTTCTTTTCTCCTCATCCCGCAAACATTTATCGCAATTACTATCCGCTCAAACGGGCGATCACGATGTATACACGCACTCATGTTGATCTTGCGGCAGGATTTGGTACTTATGTAGCAACAGCGGAGGGGCAAAAACTCTTTCTGAAACGCGGATTACTTCCCGGAACACAGCGGATCAAACTCAGATCGAATCTGCCACAGTAGTCCTCTCTGAGTGGACCCCTCGGAGGTGAATGGGAGAATTCCTCGTTCGAAACGAGTTCCCCGGGAATTCATTCTGTTGAGACTCAGTGTTTCGACTACTCAAAGGCTTATCGGCTTCTTTTCCTTCAGCGAGACCACCTTCCACATTTCATCAAGGAGATTACGAATACCGTCTCCTGAGACCGCGGAAATAGGAATCGTCATGACTCCGCGTCCGAATTTTACTTTCGCCAGCTTCTTTTTCGCAACGTCATCAATAGTATCGGTCTTTGTGAGAACCACGATCTTTTTCTTCCTCGCAATGGCCGACTTGAACGAGGTCAGCTCATTCAGGAGAACTTTGTATTCTTTCTTCGGATCTTCGCTCATAGATTCGATGAGGAACACCAACACACGTGTGCGTTCGATGTGACGCAGAAATTGAATACCCAGCCCTTTGCCTTCGTGTGCCCCCTCGATAAGACCCGGAATATCGGCAACAACGAAACTCTTCCCCTCAGCAAACCGGACGAGTCCAAGATTGGGTACAAGTGTCGTAAAGGGATAATCCGCGATCTTGGGTTTTGCAGAAGAGATGACCGAAATGAGGGTTGACTTTCCGGCATTGGGAAATCCTACAAGCCCGACTTCCGCAAGCAGTTTGAGTTCAAGAAGAAGTTCCCGTTCTTCTCCCTTGGTTCCCGGTTCGGCAAATCGCGGCGCTTGATTCGTCGGTGTCGCAAATTCTTGATTCCCCCGGCCCCCTCTGCCGCCGCGAGCGATAACAACCTCATCACCGTTATTCACCAAATCAGCTATGGGCTTCCCTTTTACCGCCTCACGGATCAACGTTCCGCATGGCACTCGAATAAGCTCATCCTTGCCAGATTTTCCTTCTTGATTTTTACTGCGTCCGTTCTCGCCGCGTTCAGCACGATAGTGCCGCTTATAGCGGAAATCGAGCAATGTATTCAGCTGCCGATCCGCACGAATGATGACACTGCCTCCCCGTGCACCATTCCCGCCGTCAGGTCCGCCTTTCGGGACATACTTTTCATGCCGGAAGCTGATACAGCCGTTGCCGCCATCCCCCGCCTTGACGGATATTCTTGCTTCATCAATGAATTGCATGCCAGACTCGCTATTCTCAAGATCGGCAGGTTACTTGCCGTCATCGGGTGAATGAAAATGAACGAAAAGTTTATCGGTCATCATGACCGCCGCGGTACTGAATGGGTCAATAACGCTGGCAAGAAACAACGCATCGAGATAATGAGCAGCATCGTCCCAGGACCTTTGGAGACTGATCTCTATCATCGCATTGCGAAACGCCGGCTCGTCATCGGAAAATATTTCACTGATCATCAGACTTCGCTCTTCCGCTGAAAATAAGTCAAGAATTTGTTTTTGCTTCATGCTCGGCATGGATGCAAGGTACTTCTCATCATTCTCGCCGAAGACGAGCACCGGCTGTTTCGGAGGAGCCGGGAGATCAACCAATGGAGAAGTAACTACGGGTTCCGGTGTTTCATCGGTACTCCCGCTGTCTTTGTGTGCATGAAGGTCTTCCTGTTCCTGACTCTCCGGAGGATTCTCCTGTATCGTAAACGCAGAAGCATCCTCGTTCCCTGTTCGCACGATTTCAACGATATCCGCCAGCCGCTCGGCTGTGATCTGAATCTTGCGATTGCGGTCGCGCTCAAATTCCAGCCGCAGCCGGATATCAAGGAGATGCTTATCTTCGAAAAAGACGATCGCAGCATTGATCGGCACTGTCTGCTGTTCGAATTCCACTTGAGGAACCATCTTTCCGGATTCGACAAAATCGAACAGGGCGCGTGTCATGTGCGCCAGTTCCACGCTGGAGTGCTGTGCTACGACTTCCCGATCAATCTTTTCGATGAGCGATTTGAATTCTTCATACGTTACCTCTGCCAGCCCATGGTCGACAAGATACCGCTTGATCAACTCAGGGAAGTATGAATAATCGACACAATACTTCAGGCGCTTCTCGATGACCGCTGACGTTACCCGACGCTGCTCACCGACGATGAAATTCAGGAGCGTCCACTGCGGACGGCAGAGATAGTTGAACTGGAAGTGCACAGATTCATCGAGGAGTGATTCAAACTCCTGCTGACTGAAGTGATAATGCTGGATCAGCAAAAGATCGATCTGTTCTTCAAGGCTTCTCACCTGCGGAAGCGAATATGAAAACTTCTTGGAGCGATATTCCAATCCCCGTTCCTGCGCCAGGGTTCTTTCCACTTCCGCTTTAAAATACGCTTTCACGGCCGGATGGATATTCGACGATAAAATCTTTTTTAGAAGAATACCATCGTCTTCACCAATCGTCTTGATACGAACAGCGTGCATAATAGAATCTATTTCTGATTCAAAAATATAACCCATAGGAACATTGGGAGATTAGGTGATTTTACGATTTGGTGAATTAGTGATTTTGTGATTTGATGATTTAGTGACTTAGTCTCGTATCATCCAATCGAAAATTAGGGCTACTTTCCTAAAATGGTTTTTACCCGATCAATTTCCTTCTGCGCAGCTGTTTTGAACTGTGCGTCGGTATCTCTCCGTTCGAGTATCTGCTTATACATCGTCATTGCCTGGTCGTATTTCGACATCTTTTCATACGATTGACCGGCCATATAATACGATGTGGAAATCCAATCAATTTTTCCCTTCTTACTGACGAGGTAGGGCACTTTTAAGAATTCCAGGATGGACTGCTGGTATTCCCCTTTATAAAAGTACGCTTCACCGATATAGTACCGGAGTTCTGCTTCAAGGTCGGCATTCCCGGCTTCGATCAAACTCTGTAATTGGAGGATCGATTGGTCGTAATAACCTAATTTCTGGTACAGGACGCCGATATCGATCTTTTTGTCGATAAGATCCGGATCATTGGGGAAACGGTCAATGTACTTCCGGGTCAATTCCAGCGCACCGTCAAACAGCTCCATCTCCTTATACGTCATAATGAGATTGCTCATCGCCAGCGGAATGAGATCAGGCGCCATCTCCTCATGATCGAGAAGGAATCGGTATTGCTTGGACGCAGCATCCCATTGCTCCAAACCATAATAGACGTTGCCGACACTCAGATGGACGCGGGAAACAATGTCGCTGTTCGGATAGTATCGGAGCAGAGAATCGTACACCTGAACAGCTTGAGGAAGTTTTTGATCCAATTCGTACACACGCGCTGTCCAGTACAGCGCCTCCGGAACGATTGGTGCCTTCGGATAAGAACGCACGACATTGTCAAACCGTTCTTTTGCCTTCACCAGGTCTTCTTTTCGCACCTGATATTTTCCCCGCTCAAACTCAAATTCCGCTGCGGAGTTGTATGCCCCCGGATTGGATTTCAGAAAGTCGACCGCACGTTTATCAGCTTCCTTCAGATTCTCGAGCCGGAAATAGGAAACGATGACACGGGATTGCAGGTACTGTTTTATGCTGTCGCTTTTCACCTCTGCAGCGGCTTCTTTGTATTTTGCAATGGCATCGGAATACTGTTCATTCCGGAACAACATTTCTGCCGTCTCCATTGCGATGGATGTATTTTGACCTCCGGACTTGGAGGACAGCCGGCCGACTTCCTGCAAATACTTCGTCGCAAGGTCGATGCTATTCTCCGCTTTTGCCATGGAGGCAAGGGCATAGAATGCCTGCCCGGCCCGATCGGTCGTTTGATCACGCGTCACGTATTCCGCATACCATTTCTTTGCTGCAGGTCGATTACCCATTCGCTCATTACATACACCCAGTGTGAAGATGATCGACCGCTCTACTTCCGGATCTATGTTCACAACAAAATAATCGTTTCGCAATCTCTCCAATCCATGTTCGTAGAAATCGATGGTGTGTTGATAATCCTTTGCAAGAAAATACGCTTCTGCCCTCCGGAGGTCAAGATTCACATTCAGCGGGCTATAGAAATACCGTTTCTCCAGCATATCATAATAATTCAGTGCACGTATAAGTTTGCCGCTGTCGGCAGAGGCTTTTGCCAGATAAGCAGCTGCTTCGGCGCTCTTCGGATGATTCGGGTTTCTGTCAAGGAATTGATCCAGCACCCTTCCTGCTGAATCTTTCTCCATCATGCCGTCCAGTGCGATACCCATCTGGAATTGTGCGGACGGAGCAGTCTCACGATCCGCATATTTCTCAAGCAGCAGCTTATAGGTCAGAATAGCACCCTCATAATTCTTCGCGTGGAGGTACGAATCGCCCAGCAGCAGGAGTGCAACATCCCGTCCGCGTGCGCCGGACGATTTCGATAAGAACTCCGTTCCGAGAATGCGCAACTCTTCCGCTTTCTCGGTCAGCTGCAGGCGAAGTGTGAACGAGGTAACGAGAGCTTGGTCTCTGAGTTCACCCGCAAGACAGTGGGCGGCAAGGGAATCGTAGAGTGCAATCGCTTTGGAAAGATATTCTTTACTCTTTCCGTTCTTCTCTGCCCCCCTCAGAGCAAGCAGTTCATAGGACTGTGCTTGTCTCAGCCATGCTGTCGGCCGCAGAGCGTCTTCCAGATCGACACTGAGTGAGTACGCATATTGGTCGGCGGCGAGCTGATAATCTTTCAGATCGTGAAAATATATCTCTGCAAGCCGGTAAGCGAGATTTCCTTTGGACTTCTGGGCGATCACATCTCCCACCAGGAGAGCGAGTTTTTGAAGACTCGTTTCATTCCCGCGCTGATCGAACGCTTTCATGAGACGGATCTCTTTCTGTGCAGTCGAAATGAATTCACTACTCGGATACCGTCGTTCGAGGTTTTCCAATACTGCAATCGCTCCATCGAGATCGCCAAGGTTCTTTCTCGCCAGGCCAAGCTCCAATGTCGCATCATCCACTCCTTCGCAGGAAGGAAAATGCTCTATCAGCCATTCACAGAAATCGATCGCAGTCTTTGGATCATGGAGTTCGGCGGATGCAATGCGCGTACCTTCAACCAATAATCGCGGCAGGTTATTATCTGCGGGAAATTGCTGACGGTACTGATTGACCAGCCGGACAGCGTCAGCATAGTTCTTTGTTATCTGAGCGGCCTTAAATGCACCTATCAACAGCGCCCGTCGATCCGCCTTTCCCAGGCTATCGGTTAATGCGCGGGAATAATACTGCGCCGCTTTTGCGGCGTCACCAATCTTCTCTGCCGCAACACCGGCTTTATAGAGTGCCTCGCCATTCCTGTTAGCGCGAATATCGCTTGCCCGCTCAAACAGCGTCAATGCTCGGGGAAATGCACGCAGTCGGTTGTTGACTTCGGCCATCTCCAGCAAAGCATTCTGTCGCAATTGCCTCGGAGCCTTAATGCTGTCATCTGCAAGTGTACGCCATGACGACAGAGCCTCGTCTGTGTTTCCGGCAAGGTTCTTCAGGACACCGAGTGTAAAGAGCGCTTCGTAATAGCTCGGTGTAGATTTATAATTCTTCGCAACGTCCGCAATGGCCACTTCCGCCTCGGAAGTCTTCCCTAAGCCGGTAAGTGCCTGGCCCATCAATAAAAGGGCACGGGATTTCAGCAAAGGATCGTTTGTTGCATCCACGACACGCTTGCACTCCAAGCGCGCAAGTTCGAACTGCCCCTCCGCTTTCAGCATATCGGAAAGCCTGAGCCGGGCCGGAAGAACTTCCCCCGATGTATATTCCTGAGTCAGTATCCTCAGAACGCGGCGCGTATTTTCCTTGTCACCCAATTTCTCGTAATAGTCGGCAGCCTTCAACAATGCCGCCGGTGCAAATTCGCTCCTCGGATGAAATGTCTTGACCCGTTCGAATGCCATCGCCGCTTCGAGTTCGTTCTTCATCGCCGCATATTCTTCCGCAGCATTCATCCATGCTTCCGGTGCCTTGAGATTATCCGGATACGTCAATGCATAATTCTGGAATGTGAACCGCGCATCATCATGCTTCCCCAGTTTAGACTGTGTCAGACCGAGATAGAATCTCGCTTCGATGCCTTGTGCAGTGTTCGGATAAAGGTTGATGAATGCATGGAATTGCTCCAGGGCAAGATCGTACAGCTTGTCGTTATACAGATTAATGGCGAGCTTGAAATCGGCGTTCTCTTTGGTATCCTGTGCAAATACCGTGATAAATAAAGGAATTATGAGGAGGAATATGGTAAAAAACCGTTTCATAGAAAAAAATGTAGCCAATAATCGGTCTATTAGCAAGATGGCTGACCGCATGAGAAACCTGAGTGAGGAAAAGGGATCCAGACATTCTTAGAGCTTTCTCCCTCCCTTCAGAACAATGCCCGTTCTCTTCTTGCGAAAAGAACGGGCATTTGATTCGTACCTCCTGCTTATGAGCTGTGCTGCAGGTATTCCTGCTATTTGATCAGACTCATCTTCTTGATAGAAACATCGGGACCGGCTGTCAGACGGTAAATATACAACCCCGAGGCCAGATGTGTTGCGTCAAACGTTTTACTGTATCGTCCTGCCGACTGGTAACCGTCTTCCAGAACAGCAACTTCCTGTCCCAGAGTATTGTACACTTTCAATGTCACAAGACGCGCATCGGGTAAATCATAGGCGATTGTCGTAACCGGATTGAATGGATTGGGATAATTCTGATGAACGACAAATTCTGTCGGCATCATATTCATATCCGCGACACTCGTTGTGGAAGAGAATGATGCCGGTGCACTTTCATTCTCTGCATCATCCACTGCGGTCAGTTTGTAATAGTACATTGTACTTCCAACAACCCCAACATCGGTAAAGGACGTTGTTTTCAAGCCATCCCTGTAAAGTGTAGCGGGACCGATTTGAAATCCCGGCGTTGTGCTTCGATAAATGCGATAAGCAACAACCTCATCGCCTTGTACCGGTGCATTCCAGGAGACGATCAAGTCATTTCCTTGAATCTTGCTTGTAACTCCAGCCGGCGGTATGGGAGCAATATTATCAATCGAGTATCCACTATCCGGGCGTGTTGTAAAGACCGGAATGATGAACGCGCTGAAATGGCACGACACCTTGTACTTCGTCCAGAATATTCCTTTTGACTTTGTCGAGTCGAACAGTGAGGGAACCACTGCCGAATAGATGCTGTCATTTTGCAGAGCAATCGAGGGACCAACCTGGGTCCACGAATTCCCATCCTTCCGTAAGACAGTGAAAAAGACCTCGCCATAGTACGGGCTCTCTGATACTGCTTGTGCTGCAGACCGTACTCGATCCGGGGCATAATGATCGAGCTTGAGAGAGACAGAACCACCATTCAGATAGATCAATTCATTGAAGAATTGTATTTTCCAGGTCACCATCATCTGTTTGCCGTTATCGTTGGGGACATCATTCATACCGAGAATCTTGACAGGCTGCAATTCCGGCGGCAATCCAAAATCTGCATTAACATTCGAGATGGTATCATTCACGGTGGGCAATCTTAATTGATCATATGGCTCATTCCAGCTCTGATCATACCAGAGGGAACCGCCGAATAATTCGAGGTCGCTCTGAAAATTGATAAAATATTGATCCGGTGGTACAACAATTTCATATCGCCCATCCTCCATCGTATGAGTATAGTATTGCCACCCCCCTCCTAAATTATTCTGGAAGTAAATGCCGGCTGAGACCGGTTCGCCATATTGAGTGACACGCCCCCGGATTAAGCCTCCTCGTTCAAGGTTGGCATTCTCAGTAACGGTATCTGCACCTTCCATGTCTGAACCGACATACACACTGGTTGCATACCAAGGCAGAGTCACTGTGGAATCGAACGAACCGGTGTTATAGTAGTGCCATCGTTGGATATATCCTTTCTTGCTAAAATCAAGAATATACCAGCCTGCATCAACAACTATTTGATATGTACCATCGGTGCCTGTTACTGCCCGGCCGTCCGGACCCCCATCAGTATTTTTTGCGAAGACTGTCGCTCCGCTCAGCGGCAATCCGCTGCTGGTCACCATGCCGCGAATAATCTGTCCGGCTGCAAGCGTATAGTTCACGACAACCGCCGTATCGCCAATCCATATTGTCGTTTCACTGGGTGTGCAGTGATAACGCTGCCTGTTGAAATCAAGATAGACTCCAAAGGATTCATGCGGACTTGTAGGGAACTTGACAGAATAGTTGCCGTTTGCATCGGTCTTTCCAAACCATATAACCGGATATCCGGTCTGCGGTTTGTTGACCGGCTCTACAGAAAGAAAAATATTTTCCTTGGACTCGCCTGCAGGAACAATCACCGTACCGCTCAATTGCGTAGCAAACGTCGTCAACGGATTGACCGTAAATGAAGCCTGTGCTGCAGAATAATTATATTTCGATACAAAAATCCAATTCCCCGGGGCAAATCCAAATCGCAAAGTTGTAATAATAACTCCATTGACGGTAAAATCCATATCGGGCGGAGCATCACCCGCCTGACCTGGTCCGTCCTTCTGCGAGAAAAAGACAAATAAATTTCTATCGATCCCCGGATCGATCAAACCGTTACCGTTAACATCAAGCCAGATCTCGTTATCGACCGTCGCCCCGGCGGCAGCTGGATTAAGAAAGATCTGCCATGTCACTTCATCTCCCGTAGTGAAAACAGATCCCGATTTCTTCCCGTTGATTTTCACACTATCAATTTGGGGAAGCGGAGCCGAGAGCACAAAGGAAACGACGATCAACAACGCTACAGCTTGGAGAAGCAGTACACGAACGTGTTTCATACAAACCTCCTTTGATTAGTTTAGAGTGCGCTAGAACGGCAGAGTTACCTCATCAATGTAAAGTCCTCCATCGATTTATGAAGTGACTTCAATCACTCCGGCGTCAATCTCCCCCGCCGGAAGGATTCAACACAAAGTGAGAGCGGTGGAAATAACCATATATTGCGTGATATGTATGGTCCTGGCAGAATATAAAAGACCTACCGGTTACAGGTTTCTTCAGAATGAGGGAACAGTGGTTCTTCTGTTCTTCCTAGTCAACGGCATATCGCCTTGTAGACACGCAGATAATTTTCACCTAGAATTTTTCGGACATCCCCTCGTGAATATCCTTTTTGAAGAAGCGCTGCTGTGAGTGCAGGAAATTTTGTGACGTCGTTCAATCCTGTCGGAGGAGTGATACCTCCATCAAAATCCGAACCGAGAGAAATATAATCTACGCCCACCAGATTCTTGATATAGTCAATGTGCTTGATGACGGTATCGATTGTAGCCGTATTGGTTGATGTAAGGAACGACCGATGGAACACAACACCAATCACTCCGCCCCGCTGGGCAATGGAGACGATCTGCGCATCGTTGAGATTACGGTAATGATTGCACAGTCCCCTGCATCCGGAATGCGAGGCAATAATGGGATTTGTTGACGTAGCCAATATATCATCGATGGTTTTGATACCAACATGGGAAACATTGATGATCATGCCGAGCGAATCCATCGTCCGAATGACCTGCTTCCCGAAGTCGTTCAATCCGACAGTTGCCGATCTGCTGTCCTGTGCAGAAACCGCCCAGGAGGTACTATTGTTCCACGTGATCGTCATACAGCGAACACCCTTTGCATAGAGCGTGCGGAGATTATCCAGGTTATCCTCTATGGAATGCCCTCCCTCCACCATAAACACTCCCACCAGTTTTCCGGTTTGAGCAATGGAATCGATTTGACTGGCGGTTATTGCCACACCGATCATAGAACTATTCCGCTGGAATTGCGCTTTCAACGAGTCCATGAATTGAAGTGTGCGCGCGAATTGGTTTGTGGGATAGGTAGTCGGATTAATCCAAATAGCAAACTGCTGGGCGTCCAGTCCCCCTTCCCGCATGCGGGGCAGGTCTAATTGGTTCGTAGTATTGCGAATTCCGATGTCGTACTGAAAGCCTCCTGCTGCCATCTGTTCCAGAATATCGTTGTGCAGATCGATGACAAAAGCATGGTCGTGTACAGTCTCAAGAAGTAAATCTGCTCTGGGTGATCCGGAAAGGAGAACAAAAACCGAATCAAGTTCATGAAGAATGTCCCCAGCAACCACCCAGCACGAAGTAAGCTGATTCGAAGAAACAGAGAACCTTGCCACCGCTGAATGTTGTCCAACTGTGCTGAAACCACCGGTTCCCCCGCCGTCCAGTTGTATCATTTTCCTGGTGATGCGGGCACCATCCATCTCCATCGAATAGAATAAAGCACCTGTGCTTCCCCTGCTGTTCCAGCGAATCGAATAGTCACCGGGTTGAAGATGAAGGTCTTTTGCATCCAGAAGCTGCCCTAGAATGTTATAGACGGTGAAACGCACCTGCCCTGCGGTGCGAACAGAGAACGGAATGGTGGTCGATGGATTGAAGGGATTCGGGTAATTTTGATGCAGGGCAAAACTCTGCGGAAGAGACGGCTCAGGCCCGACAGCGGAACTCTGAAAAAGATACGACCAATTGCCATAACCATCGGTTCTAACAGTATCGAGCAGCGTACCATCTGATTTCTTGAGTTCCACCAGCGCTGCACTGATTGGAGCGTTGGATCGTTTCTCCTTCACAGATCCGGAGAGGAGCACATCCTGCGTTAAAGAAACCGAAGGAGCATTCATCAGAAGACAGAGGAAAGCGAACATCAATCGCATGGGAACCCCTCTACAGAATATACGAAAAGACCCGACAAAATAAAACTATCTGCCGGGTCCCGAACTGATTCCCTGAGCCAGACCTTCATCCCCTGATCCGATTACAGCGCGAATCCGATGGAGATTTTTTGGATCGAAGGAAGAATCTTGAATTTCTCGAACGAGTAATCGAGCCGGAGGTTACTGCCGGCGAGCCGTGAACCGTCGAAGCCCACGCCAAGCGCGAAGGACTCATCATCGTAATGGAATTTCAATCCTCCGCGAATCGCGAGGAATCCCATCATTTTTATTTCTGTCCCAAGATTGTAGTGCTCAATGTTATCATTCGGATGGACGAGATCTGCGATCAACGCGATATGAATGTTATCGCTGGAAATGGCATCGATCGAGAACGAAACACGGAACGTGACCGGCAACGGTGCGCCATTGAATAATTTCACAGAATCGCCTTCGCTGTAATCAGCGTAACTGCCCGACAGAGGACTAAGATCAGGTCCGAAGTTCTGAAGTGACAGGGCAAGACACGAACCCAAAAATCCCAGATCGTATATCGTCCCAATATCGGCAGCAACTCCCGTGGTCGAATGGTTATAATATGATTCATTAATGAGTTTCCCCTGCACACCGATAATCAACCGATCGGTGATGTGGCGTGCGAAGGAGAGACCGAAGCAGAGGTTTTTGATGGAATACATCTCTCCTGTCCCATTTTCCATCTCAATGGTGGTCACTTCTTCCTCTGTGCTGAAACCGGACGCCTGAACACCGATGACACCGACATCCTTCAACCGGAGGGCACCAGCGAACGACATCATTTTAATATCGGCAAACCAGGGCGCGTAACCAAACGCAACATCCAGGGAATTGATATTCTCGATCCCGGCAACGTTCGTATAAACCGCTGCTGCACCGCTGACCACTGACGCGGCAGCATAGCCCAGAGCCGAGGCGCGAGGATCAAAATTGACCTTGAGGAATTGTGCACCAGCAGTTCCCACCTGTCCGAATTCCTGAGCACAGAGGGGCCATGCAAGGATGAGTAAGAGTACGAATGTTTTTTTCATGGTGTACCTCATCGAATGATCACAAATTTGCCGGTGTACTTACCAAGAGTCGATTCCACGACGTAAATATAAACGCCGCTGACGGCTTCTTGATTGTTTTTCGTTACCAGGTCCCATTCTGCGACACCTGAAAAATCGCCTGTCACTGCCACGTCACGGCTTCGGTACACAATATCACCGCTGGAGATCGTTCTCACAAGATCTCCTGTCAGTGTAAAGATGGTGATTTTTGCATCCGAAGGAAGATTGATAAATCGCAGGCGGTTGACCCACGGATTGGTATCGACAGGATTCGGGTTGTTCAACCTGCTCGAACCCAGATAAGGATTGGGAACGACACGGATTTTGCCCATACTCTGTGCAACAGGAGCATTCGCCATATAGACTATGGTTGATCCTCTCCCCCGCCCAATTTGATTTTCCAGCCTGTCAATTCCCAATGTTGAATCCCCCTGATCAAATGCGGTGACTGCATATGTATAAATCATCCCGTTGGGTGTACCTGTCTGAATGAATTGATACATTGTGTCATTTCCGTCCACGTAATATTGTGGAGGCCAGTTTTGAAGGAATGGCCGGCCTAACCAGAGAGTATCTTTAGGTGTGATTGCATTATTGAGCACAAAAACAGCAAGTGTATCCCAGATGGGATTGCCGCCGGCATCCTGCCGTGTAGTCCGATAGACTGCATATCCTCCAAAGTCCTGAGCATTGGTCAACGGATCGCGGCTGAGTTCTGCATTACGTCCCCAGCGTAGTGCAATTGAATTGGTTCCATTTACCTGTGTTGTGTTCAAAGTTAAAAGTGGAACATCGGGGGCAGTAGGAACGACTGAGTATCCGCTATTGAAAAAAGACTGAGCAACTTGCGAATTTTTTACAATCCCCTGCAAACCTTTTCCGATAACCCATGCAACTACCACATGGATCGAATCGTTTTTGGGAAGACGAAACGGCCCTATGCCAACGATTCCCCGATAATCAAGTGGAGTCGAAGCATTGGGGGCTATTTTGTTCTTTGACAGGAATTCATACCTCTGCTGCGCGGAGGTCGGTTCCTGATTCCGATATGACGGTGTCGCCATATTGAGGTAGCCGTCGTAGGCACCAACAAAATGCGCGCTGTCATAATGCAAAACACGAATGCCGATATACCCTGGAGAACGGAGAACCCCTGATATGGGATCTGGATTGCCGACATCATTCCCGGCTTCCAAGGGACTGTCGCCATCATATAAATAGACTAATTTATTGAGAGAATCGGTCCCCACTAAGTCATCCCGATCCCATAAATTCGTGTTCGTTGATGAACCATCAAAGCCCGAGACATCTGCATCCATGCGAAATCCAACATACATTCCATTGAGAGCCGAATCGTTCACCACTGATCCATTCGTATTCCCAACGAACTTAATCCAGTAATCCGATATGATGAAATCAGAATTGTACGATTGATCCCATACATAGGTATGTTCGGAGACCTCAACCCCAATGTTCATATGAATTCCTGTTGGACTTGGCGGATCAACATCGGTGTACCGAGTATAGGTATCCTCGGCCGAAAGTGACCCAGGTGGATATGTTACATGGATTGTGTCCAGCGGCGAAAAATGGTTGTCCTCACCGGCAGAAACATATCCAATAGAATCAACAATACCGCCGATCCAGAGAGAAGTTAACCAGCCATAGATATTGCCGCTCCCTCCCGGCCATTCAAAATTTGGTTCGATATAAGACCGATCACCATAAAATCCGTAGTTGGTTATTTGTGTCCAGAGCGTATTTTTCTTGTGACTGAAACCGGCCCTGGAATAAGCCGAAGCGGCAGATTTTTTTACGAGAGACGGCTTTGTATCATCCTTTGCCGCCGCCAACGTGAGAAAAAGAAAAACTGACATGAGAGGATAGAGAATGTATTTTTTCATGCATCACCTCAAAAATGAATTTCCACGCCCAGCCGGTACACACGGGGTGCAGTATAGGCAGTTGGATTCTTATAGGGACCTCGAGGATCCCCCGTCGCTTCAAATTCCTTAATGCCGTCATTACCGCCGGCAATGAAACTGACGTTTCGTGTGTCAAACAGATTCTTTACCTCGGCAAGTAGTGATACATCAAGCATGGCAATGGCAAAGGTCTTTCGTACTCGTACATCAACGTTCTTTGTCCACGGTAGTCGGCCATCATTTCTGAGCGTGAACAGTGGGAAACCACCTTTTGTATTTGATGTGTATGGTAGTCCTGAATGTGCTGTAACAATAAAGACTATTTCTGCATCACCCACATATCGATCAGCCCAGCCTGTGGAACGGATGGAAAGATTCAGATTGAATTTATGTCTCTCATCCCAATCCAGAGGATCAAGCCGGCGCGGCACAATTTCACCGTTGCTTCGAAAGACCGAGGAAGAGCGCCCATTGGCAAATGCGTAAGTATAGTTGAACATGAAGCTCGCGCTCTTGGTGTTGAAGGATTCCAAGTTCACTTCAATCCCACGAACGTTCGCATAGTCCATATTCACATACGCCTGATACATATCAGTACCGTTTGAAAAATCGCTTGCACCAACCAGGTTCGTAATATCTTTAAAGTAGCCGGTAATTCCCATCCGCAGATTATCGGAGAACAGGTGTTCCCAACCAATTTCGTACGAAACGGTCTTCTCAGGCAAAAGTCGTGGATTACCCACATCCACATTTGTTGTGAAAGTAAAATCGAGTCTCATATTCTCGTAGAGATATCGGAAATCCGGCCGCTGGAAAAAATGACCGTAGTAGAAATGAATTTTATCCCGCTCTGTAATCGGATGTGATATTCCTATTCTGGGACTGATTTGCCAATGCGCTGGCACCTTATCAGCATTTGTCAGTCCAACTCCAAAAGGATAATTCGCCACTGTCCCCATATCTCCCGGATAGAGAACCGGATTCGTCAATCCATTAGGATCGTAATAATCGAAACGGAGACCTGCGTTAATGATAAATCCATCCCGCACTTCAATCTTATCCTGAACATAAAAAGCAAGATCGTAAAGGTCTTCCTCCCAAATATCTGACCGTTGACGCGAGGCTGATTCAAAGGTCACCTTGTCCACATTTCCCTGATGATAATTGAACTCAGCCCCGGATTTAATCAGGTTATGTTGGTTGATTTGGTTAGAGTAATCAGCTTTAAATGATGTTGTTGCTGCTGTCTGATCGAGCCACCATCCTTCATCCCCGTAATAGTACCAGTAACCCTCCGTTGAAACTCGGCTGAAATAGCCACCTATCTGGTCGGGCAACTGCAAACTGAGATCTTCATCGGTCACACTATTCTTGTTGCGATCATCAACATCGCGAACGACTTCACGATAATGAGTAGAGAAATATGACAACTTTACATCAAGGTAGGAATTCTTTGAGAGCGTCTGTGTCCATGCTAAACCGATATTGTAGCTTTGATTAATAGGAAGAGAAATATGTTCCTGCATCCCCGCCAGATAATAATTCCGGACAAAATGAGAACTATCGCCTGAGAAATAGGAATAGGCGGTTGTATCGTCAACAGTATTGGGATAATTCTGAGGATTAATCACATAATGATATTGGTCGAGCCATTTCTGGCCGGAGCGCGTAACATACGCTTGGAAGAGATCTGTCTGGTACCCCTCGCTGAGCGGTCCAAATTTTGACGAAGTGTGATAGTATGAATTGCTCCTTGAATATGATTGCAGCCCGCTGAGCGTCAGACGTGTGGATGCTGAATTGAAATTGATCTTCCCTTGAAACGATTCACGATAGAAATTACTATGGGGCAGGACATCCCTATTCTGCATGGAAATATCACCCGACCCGCTCAGTGAAATCTTCCCGAAACCCAGATTACCTTCAGGTGTACTTAATGCAAATTCATAGTCTTTCCAATCGGGCATTCCATCGGCATAATCGTTGGATTTGTATGCGATCTTGCTCCAGGGAAAATCCGATGTGCGGACACGCAGTTTTCCGCTGAATTTTGCTCCTCCAGTTTTTGTCAGCGTATTGACAACACCCGACTGCGCATTCCCGTATTCCGCTTCGAACCCTCCTGTAGAGACCTCTATTTCTGAAACACCCAACTGGGGAACATTCAAGGAAAATCCACCAGTATAACCGGTATATCCATTCACCGTAGATCGGATCGGTAGTCCATCCACAAGAAACAAAGATTCGTTAAACCGTCCACCCCGAAAATGACTGCCGACAACACCCGCCTGAAGTTGAACAATCTCTCGGAAATCATCAACGGGCAATGATGCAATGGCATCTTCGTCTATAGTATGCTTAGTGGAGGTCCGGTCCTGTTGGATCCCCCGCCGTTCTGCCACGACAATAACTTCTTGTCCCATGATTTCTTCCTGCTGCAAGGAGAAATCCACTGGCGTCGACATATCGATGATGACTTTCACCTGCGTCATGACTTTCGTTCCAAATCCAACGAGGGAAGCCCGTACGGAGTAGGTACCCACCGGGACATTGACGATATAATAAATGCCGTCAATATCTGTGGACGCCCCCATCGACGTATTGAGAAGAACCACGTTGACTGCAGGAAGCGGTTCTCCTGTCTTTGCATCGACAATCCTGCCTACGATCTTTCCAGTAGTACCAGCAAAGACGATTTGGCATAGAACGAGAAAAATAAAAATGAATTGTTTCATACATAACCTCAAGTAAGAGATGAAATGTATAGATACACGAGACCTATGGATGGAACGTCACAGCAACAACGATAGGCAGTATACGGAGTGATTATGCAGATCACTCCGTATACTCAAAAGAATCTAGAGAATCTTATTTCACAAGCACAAACGATTTTATACTCGTGAACTCACCAGATTTCAAGGAGTAAAAATACATACCGGAAGCAAGATGAGCACCGTTGAACGGAACTTGATATGTCCCTGCGGATTGATACCCATCGACAACCGTTGAGACAACTCGGCCTAGCAGATCGAATACCGTTAATGATACATGACCTGCTTTACCTAGCTGATAACTCAACATGGTTGTGGGATTGAACGGGTTGGGATAGTTCTGATGGAGCGCATATCCCTGGGGTACCGTTGCTGGCTGCTCGGCAACACCGGTGGCAAGACTGTATTTGGCAATGTGCATGTTGCCTACGGCAAAGCCTCTGGTCGCAGACAGGAATGCAAAATTCCTAAAATCAGCATTTGCATCAATTAACGGTGCATTCATTGAAGTCCAGGTAACACCGAGATCTGTCGACTTCCATGCACGAGTACCATCTGTTCCAAACCCTGTGGCAATCACAGTATTCGTACCACGAATCGCTTTTATTGCCATAACCTTTGCATCGGCATGAGATCCTGGTACCATGTTAATTGTATCACTCCAGGTCTTCCCTCCATCGATTGTTTTGATGGCATAGCCAGACGTTGTGGAAGAAGAGGTCACTTGTCTGATAACGGCAAATCCAATACTATCGTCTTTAAAAGAAATGGCATGAAGCCGATAATCGTAGGCATAATTTGTTCCATCACTAGTGCCCGGTAATACGAGCGGCCATTCTTCCCAGCTCACACCAGCATTCGTAGTGCGTAGCATAAAAGGTCGTTTATTCGCACCATAATACTGTGGTACCCATGCAGTCTTTAAATATACGTCTATTGCCTGACCGTAGGTAGAATATCCGGCAAACCATTCCGCACGTTTAGAAGAATCCGGAAGGTTGGTAAAACGTGTCCACGTTGCTCCAGCATCTGTGCTTAATCCCATAAACGTACCAAAAATATCTGCATCACCCATAGCAATGGCTGTATCTGGCGTCATAAATTTCACAGAATTTATCCATCCGAGAGAAAGATCATACGCATCCATGACCTTCGTCCAATTGTCTCCGCTGTTCGTTGTCCGGTAAATCTCTCCGCTGAATGTTCCGACGATTGCGATATCATTATCTCGCACCGCAAGGTTGCTCAAACCTGGTGTTGAGAGTGCAGAATTTGAAAGCACTAATATCCTAGACCATGTTGCACCATCATCGGTGGAGCGATAAACGTACATATTGCCGTCCCACGTGGTTCTAGCGGCTTGAACCCAGACCTGTCCATTACTGAAGTATTCGACACTTTTTGAGATAAGCTTTACAGTCGAATCACCACCGGCAACGAGTAGAGGATAACTTGTCCACTGCTGAGCATTGAGCAGTGACATTATAATTAAACAGAGCACAAAAACCAGAAGCAAGCGTTTCATGGATGACCTCCATAGCGAGTTGTTGTAAAATGATTAATTAGTTGTTTTAACAAACTATTAAATCGCTTCGAACAAAACCCTAGGTCATGGATAAGGCTTTTAACCAACTAATGAATGTGAGATTGAAAGAACCGTGCACTGATTGGCGATGAAACTCTGTCGTCGATGTACAAACTTATAAAAATCATAAGCATTATTTTTGATGGTGTCAAGGGGAATTCGATAAAAATGATGGTGAGACTGGTCAGGCAACTCAGTCATAATTTTGTTTCATAGCGGGTATGTGTCGCTATATTTTAACCCTTCGGCTATTTCTCACCTGACTCGGAGCGGAAAAGCAAATATCCAAATTAGCGTGCAAAAATAGAGCCTTTTACATTTATAAAATCGTTTATACGGACACACCTTCCCTTTGTAGAATCTTCATAAGGAAATTATCTGAAAAACCTAATTTTAGACTATTATCGGCGATAGTTGCAGCGGTACTCCCATTGTGCCTTATTTCCCAAGAGAAACAAAGGAGAGAGGCGAAAGCCTCAAGGAGAGCACCATGGAAACAACAAGCAATGCCAACATTATTCCATTCAGCCAACCGGCCACGATTCCGGTTCGTCCGGTCAGTTCACCCAGTAAGAAAAATATTTCGGGCGAAACAGCAATTCGAAACGTTTCAAAGGTTTTCGCATCTCTCTGGGAAGAATCGCATGAGAGTTTGCGGTTGACAGATGAAAAAGGGGTCATTGTTTCGGTCAATCCCTCCTACTGCCGCCTCGTCGGAAAATCACTCGAAGAATTGATCGGGAATCATTTCACTTGCGTTTTTGCCGACGTGGAAAACCAGGAAAAGACGGCGCGTGCATACGAATCCCGCTTCAAGGGTCGCCAGGCAGAACCGCGGTACGAGCGGAGGTTTATCCTCTGGTCAAACCATGCCGTCGATGTGGAGGTCTCCGATAATTTCGTTGAAGCGGAAGACGGACGTCTCCTGCTACTCTCGCGATTTCGCGACATCACTGCTGAGAAAATATCACAGAACTCCCTAACGGAAAGTGAATCGAAGTACCGCGGCCTCTTTGCCAATTCGATCCTGCCGATGTTCCAGAGCAGTGTCGAAGGAAAATTGGTCAATGCAAACCGCGCTCTGCTGAAGCTTCTCGGATACAGTAATTTTTATGAACTGGCCGAATTGAATATCGGCAGCGATCTTTTTATTCATCCCGATGAACGGAAAGTAGTCACGGACATGCTTCATCAAAAAGGATATGTGGTTAATGCTGAGCTGAAACTGAAGAGAAAAAACGGCCGCGTCATCAATGTTGTAGAAAATGCGCGCACCCTGGTGGATGAAGAAGGAAGGGTCGTAGGATATGAAGGCGTTCTGGAAGATATTACCGCACGCAAAGCGATGGAGAAAAAACTGCAGGAATATGTGTGGGCGCTGGAGAAATCAAAGAATGCACTGGGCGAATTAAATGCACAGAAAGATAAACTCTTCTCTATCCTCTCGCACGACCTCCGTTCCCCGTTCAGCAGTATTTTGGGATTCTGCGATATTCTTCTGAAAGAGCACGATCAGCTCACGACACCAGAGCATCTGCAATTTGTTTCCTATATACAGGAAGCAGCACAGGATCAGCTCTCCCTCGTAAACAAACTGCTCGATTGGTCGCGTCTTGAATCAGGGCGCATCCGCATGGAACGTACTGAACTCGATCTGCAGGATATCGTGAAAAAAAGCGTCAACTCTCTGCTCGGACTTGCCCATCAGAAAGAAGTGACGCTGCAAACGTCTCTCCCGGCCAATGTCACTCTACGCGGTGATAAACATATGCTGGGACAGATCTTCGGAAACTTACTAGGGAATTCTCTCAAGTTTACACCTCCACACGGTACGATTTCAGTGGAGCTCCTGGAAGAAAAAGACAATCACTGGGTGATCGGCGTTCGCGATACAGGGATCGGTATTCCGGAAGAAGATCTTAATAAACTGTTCAAGATTGAGGAAAAATACACCCGAAAAGGATTACAGGGAGAAAAAGGAACCGGACTCGGTCTGCCGGTCGTCCATGAAATCATCCAGAAGCATCATGGCACGATCGAAGCAAAGAGCCGGCCCAATGAAGGAACGCTTTTCATCATTACGTTTCCCAAGAGCCGTCCGGAAACAGGTGAAACCATTCTGGTCGTCGATGATGAGCATGGGATACGGGTACTGCACTCCCGTTACATTAAGCGTGTTATGCCGGATGTGAACATCATCCATGCGTCAGACGGTGCGGAAGCGTACCAGCTCGCTCGTGAGTGTAATCCGAAAGTGATCGTTTCCGATAACGATATGCCCGGTCTTGACGGGCAGGAACTGGTGCGTAATTTGAAAGCCGATCCGCTGACATGCGATATTCCTGTTGTCATCGTCACGGGACACGATTCGGATGCAAACCGTGATGCGCTGAAGCATTTTGGTGCAACGGTCGTCTTGAACAAACCGGTGACACCGGAACTGCTCGCAGAAGTTCTGAAGAATATTGAAACGGGAAGTACCATAGCACCATCGTAAGAGTAGAAGTCTTCCTCCGGGCCTTTCCAGGGATGCCTCGTCGAGCAATACTCGGCCCTTGGAAAGGCCTCTCCTTTTCTTTCGACCAAATAATAGCAAAGCCCGATTCTGCTGAAAGTGGAACCGGGCTTCGATGTCTCTATTACTCAACCACTCAATAACTTATCTACTTTGTGTCATAGGTGCATCCTCCTCCGGCGGAATTTTCTCAACTGCTCACAGACTCATTTACTCACATGCTTAACGGCTCATTTTCTCCACTACTCCCCTACTTCATATTCATCGACTCAACTACTTACATACTCATTTACTTTAATTACATCAACTTTGTGAGGTCAACCGCGGGAAGGATCCATGCATACAAACCCCAGAGGGAAAAACCGACCGAAAGAGGAATCGTAAGGTTATCATCGATCTTGAGGGGAAGCGCCTCAACCACTGCGCCCACCGCTGCGGCTGCTATACCAATCAGGTATTCCAGCGGAAGCTGATCGATCTTTGGTGCAACGAGGACGACGAGAACGGCAGAAACAAAAAACGCTATCGATCCTTCCCTGCTTTTTGCAAGAAACCGATGCCTCCCGAATCGCCTCCCGATCAGTGCCGAAGTCGTATCCGAGATGATCAGAATGGCAATCGCATTGATCGCGATGACTTTGGGGAAGAGCAAGACACAGAGTGTTGCTGCGATGAGCACATTCGAAGCACCGTTGAGTTTCTTCTGAACCGAATCGATTTCATGCTTCCGCAGCAACCAGCCAAACCACTGGTAGAACCACCGGGAAATGGAGGGAATATAGTAACGCGCTGTATCAACGATGATAAACGCCGCTGTTATGGGAAGCAAGAGAGAGAGTGCGAATTGTCTGGAGATGAAAAAATAGATCGTAGGAATGGAAAGAGAGATAAGATGAATCCCTTTCCTGATCACTTCATACCGATAATCGATCGTTGCCGTTTGATCAAGATGCTTCAATTCGCCCGCCTGCGGCACAGCATTTCTCCTGTCAGCGTGAAGCACTATGATTTCTTTTCTTCGCTTGGTACCGAGGAGACAGATGCGGCGACCTTCGCCGGCTGCTGCGTCTTCTCTTCCGTCACTGGAGCTTCCGGTGCAGGCGTTCCATTAACTCGTTTGTCGACCGGAGGAAGTTCTTCACCCTGCAGAAGTTTATCAATCTCATCAGAGTCGAGGATTTCCCGCTCAAGCAAGGCATTCGCTAATCGGTGCAGCTTCTTGACGTTATCTTTAAGGATCTTGTCCGCGCGCTTCATCGATTTCAACACGATGGACCGTACTTCTAAATCAATGGCAATGGCTGTATCCTCGCTGAAGCTGCGTGTTTTGGTAACCTCACGGCCCAAAAAGAGCTCCTCTTCTTTCGCACCATACGAAAGCGGACCAAGTTTCTCGCTCATACCCCACTCGCAGACCATCTTGCGGGCAATTTCAGTTGCACGTTCGATGTCGTTCCCTGCGCCTGTTGTGAATTGATGAAACACCAATTTTTCCGCCGCTCGTCCGCCCAGCATATAGGTGATCATGGTTTCGAGATACTCACGCGAATAGGAATGCTTCTCGTCAATCGGAAGATATGTTGTGACGCCCAGCGCTCGTCCGCGGGGAATAATGGTCACTTTATGCACCGGATCGGCCTCCGGCAAAAACTTTGATACCAGCACATGGCCGGATTCGTGATAGGAAGTCATTTTCTTTTCGCGATCCGAAATGATCAGGCTCTTCCGCTCGGTCCCCATCATGACCTTGTCTTTTGCCTCTTCAAAATTATGCATGGCAACTGATTTGCTGTTTTGCCGGGCTGCGAGCAGCGCAGCTTCGTTAACAAGGTTGGCAATATCCGCTCCGGATAATCCCGGCGTTCCTTTTGCGAGAACATCGAGCCGTACATCTTCATCCAGCGGTATGCTCTTCGTATGGACGCGGAAGATCCCTTCGCGCCCTCTCACATCCGGTCGGTCAACTACTACTTGTCGATCAAATCGCCCTGGCCGAAGCAATGCCGGATCGAGAACATCTGGCCGGTTCGTCGCCGCAATAATGATGACACCGGTATTTTGTTCAAAGCCATCCATCTCTACAAGCAATTGGTTGAGTGTCTGTTCTCGTTCGTCATGACCACCTCCAATTCCGGCACCACGGTGCCGTCCGACTGCATCAATTTCATCGATAAAAATGATGCATGGTGCGCTCCGTTTTCCCTGTTCAAACAAATCCCGCACGCGGCTTGCGCCTACACCGACAAACATCTCCACAAAGTCCGCACCGCTGATGGAGAAAAACGGAACACCTGCTTCACCAGCAACTGCGCGCGCCATCAAGGTCTTGCCGGTCCCCGGAGGTCCGAGCAACAAAACCCCCTTTGGTATTTTCCCTCCCAAACGTTGGAACTTCGCGGGTTCTTTGAGAAATTCAATAATCTCCTGAAGTTCTACTTTCGCTTCATCGGCCCCTGCAACATTAGCAAATGTTACCTGAGTCATTCCTTCCGTCAGAAGTTTGGCGCGGCTCTTCCCGAACGAGAACAGTCCTTTTGTTCCACCCCCAGGTCCTCCACCCTGCATCCTCCGGAAGATGACGAGCCAAATGCCGAGGAGTAAAATCCATGGCAGAATACTGATAGCAGCATTCAACCAGGTATTGTCTTCTTTTTCAATACGGAACTTGAGACCCTTCGACATCCAGTTATTGACCAGAGATTCATCAAGATTTGTATAAGGAAGTGTCAGTGTTACGCGTGTAGCATTACGTGCCAGCTTGCCGTTGGCAGTCTGAATATCCATCGGATCCTTCAACTTCCCGTGAAAGTCGTACACGTTGAATCCGCTGATTTTTACCGCTGCATCGGTAAACTTCTGATCGTTGAGCAATTGCTGAAAGGTGATAAAGTTGATTTCGTATTCTGTCTCTTCATTTGTGCGGAAGGCCCACATGAAGAGGAACACGGCAAGAATAATGGCAATCCAGCTGAGAATAACCTTGCCGAATTTTCCCCATTGCGTCTCATCTTCGCGCGGCTGTTTCACCGGCCGCTTGGGAAATCGAGGGGGAGTCAAACGCTTTTTCGGAGGTGTATTCCGATCCTTTTCATCTTTATTATCGGTATGTACATTATGATCCATTTCAAGCTCCAATGTCTTTCAGACGTCTACTCCGGTTTATTGGTTCCTTCCGGAGCAAGCCGGTAAATCGATTTTAAGTTACGAACTTTTTGCGCGTAGTCCAAGCCGTAGCCGATCACAAAATCCGGCGGAATTTCGAAACCGACGTAATCAATCGGAAAATCGATTTTTGGCAGGCCTTTCTTCAATAATAGTGAAACAAACTTGAGAGATTGAGGATTCTCCTTCTCAATAATTTTTTTAATGAATCCGATGGACAATCCAGAATCAACAATATCTTCAACGACAACGATATCACGCCCTAAGACCTGACAATTCAAATCCTTGAGCAAAGTCACCTGTCCGGAAGAGATCTTTGCATCGCCATAGCTGGAGAGTTTGAAGAAATCGATCTCGCAATCGACGGTAATCTCGCGGATGAGGTCGGAAAGAAAAATGAAGGAACCATTAAGCACCCCGATGAAGATGGGGATTTTTCCCTGATAGTCGATATTGATTTGTCCAGCAAGTTCATGAATACGCTTCCGGATTTGTTCCTCCCTGATGAAGGGTTCAAACGTGTCGCCATTGATTCTCAAGAACTCTGCCATGGGGTATACTCAGATTGATGGTTGATAGGTGAGTCGAATTGCAGTGCGAGTGCGGTCCGTCAGTTTAAACCGGTCATCCAGCCGTTTGCCGCAGATCCAGACGATGCTGCCGTCCGATTCCAGAACGGGAACTGAAGATTTTTGATACCGTGGAATTTTTTGATCGGTGAAGAAATCGCTCAGCTTCTTTTTCGTTTTCATTCCTAGAGGGATGAACCAATCGCCTGCCTGCCAGGAGCGCAGAATCAAATGCCGGCCTAACCGGTCAGCATCGACGTACTCCACACCGCTTGTCTCATGAAAAACAGATGGTACCGGTTCCGGTTTGCTGATGGAAATCCGTCCTCCGTTGTAATTATAACATCCTCCATACTTCACACATCGTCTGGTGTGCTCTGCATGTTTCGCACGTTGGAAGACTACATGATCTCGGTTCCGATGGGCTGAAAGAGTTCCGCTCATTTCTACCTGACGGCCTGTCGGTGAAGTACACAGCCGGAGCAGCGCAACAACCTTCTTCTCTGTTGGTTCAATGCGTAACCGATGGAGAATTTCAACAAGGATTTCGCTCCATAAAAAGTCCGGCTTCTGCTCGAGCGCTTGTACATCCAGAGAATACTGTCCCGGTGAATCTTCCCGGAGAATGGAACGCAGCGCTTCATCCACGGACCTATGCAACCGTACGTTCACATCGTACATCGTCTCGGCAATGGTATTCAAGATCCCGAAAATATTCGGAACTCGTTTCTGCAGTACCGGAAGAATTGTATGGCGCAGAGCATTCCGGCGATAGGCAAGTGAACGGTTTGATGTATCTTTCCTATAGACAAGACCATGTTCTTCAGCATACGCTTCAATTTCTGCCCGTGTGGCAAAGAGCAGCGGTCGAATAATACTTCCGGGTTCACGCTTTGGAGGAATTCCCGCTAACCCGCGAAGACCTGTCCCGCGAAGGATATTCAGCATCACCGTCTCGGCATTATCATCGGCCTGGTGGGCAGTCGCAACCGAACGAGCGCCAACCTTCTGACGTACTCGCTCAAAACATTCATAGCGCAGCTGGCGCGCTGCCGCCTGTTTGGAAAGTTTGTGGTCGTGAGCATACGACATCACATCGATTCTCTCACAAACGCATGGTACCTGGAGAAGGGCCGACTTCTCCTGAACAAATTTCTCATCTGCGAGCGATTCTTCCCCGCGCAATTGATGGTTGACGTGTACGATCGAAAGGACGAATCTCATCCGTTCCCGCAATGCGGCGAACAGATGAAGCATCACCATGGAATCCACGCCGCCGCTGACTGCAAGAAGAACATGGTCGCCCTTCGCCATCAACCGGCGGCGCCGGATATACTCAAGGCATCGTGTTGTGATGTGATTCATCTCCTGGGATAGTCTGGCGAATCTTCCGCTCGGTCTCATAAAAAAAAACTTGACTTGGCAGCCAAGTCAAGATATTGAACTTCTTACAGCTCTAAGATACTGGATTTTGACGGGAAAGACAAGAACAGGGTTTATGATGCCTTCAATACAACGATGCGCCGGGAAGACCACATTCCCGGCGCATGCATGACTCCTTGATCAAAATAGACCGCTAAGACAATTCACCGATTCTTATTTCAAATGGCCGACCGCTTCTTCCAAAGCTCCGACGAATTCAGTGGCAGCATTATTGAAGACGGTGATGCTCCTCTTGGAGAATTTCTTTGGATCCTCCTTCGACGGCTGGCTTTCGGTGATGGAGACATAACGTGTATTATTTTTTGCTTCCTTCACATCCACAAAATAGGTGATGCTCCCTGTCTTCAATTTCTTAGAGAACTCCCCTTCGCTGTTGATGACTGAACTTGCTTCCTTCATTGCGCCGACAAATTCATCTGCCACACCGCTGAAGACAACAAGGCTTCGCTTGGTAAATTTTTTATCTCCTTCTTTCGACGGCTGGCTGGCCGTCAGCGTCAGATACTTTTTGTTATTCTTCGCCTCCTTCACATCCATGAAAAAGGTGGTAGAGCCTGCTTTGAGCATTTTGCTGAATAGTGCGTCCATGAGAGTACTCCCTGTATGTAGTGAGAAGTTGGGTGGATTGTAGGTGAAGCGATGAAAGCAACGACGGCATAGTGTGTCACTTTCAAAAATTCTTGAAAGAGGCGGCTGACAATTCCGTCTCAAAGTACATTCATGACATCGCGGGATTTCAAGAATAAATCAGTAGTTCTCCCGCCAGAAAGTACAACTTTTCTAAAAACTTGTCAAGTGCCGGTGAGAAGAGTGGAATTTTGAATGGATTTGACCAATGGAAGAAACAAACGACCCCTCATACCTTGCGGCTGAGGGGTCGTTTTTGATGCTTTTTGAAAGAAAAAACCAGCTTACAGAATCAGTTCCAGGAAACATACTGTCTACTGACTATTTACTTCTTAATACATATCCCCGCCCATACCACCCATACCGCCATGAGGCATCGAAGGACCCGATTCTTTCTTCTCGGGCTTCTCTACTATGCTGCACTCAGTGGTAAGGAGTAATCCAGCAACACTGGCCGCATTCTCAATGGCAATACGCGTAACCTTGGTCGGATCGATGACGCCAGACTTGACGAGGTTTTCGTACTTCTCGGTCTGAGCATTGAACCCGTAGTCGTCTTTGCCTGTCTTGACTTCGTTCACGACAACCGCACCGTCATGACCGGCATTCGTTGCAATCTGACGAAGCGGCTCTTCCAGTACGCGTCGAATAATGTCCACACCCGTTTTCTGGTCGAGATTCTCGGTCTTCACTTCATCAAGTTTCTTTACACAGCGCAAGAATGCAACGCCGCCGCCGGGGACAATACCTTCCTCAACCGCTGCACGTGTTGCATGGAGTGCATCTTCCACACGCGCCTTCTTTTCCTTCATTTCCACTTCTGTGGAAGCACCTATCTTCAGCACAGCAACACCGCCGGCGAGTTTTGCAAGACGTTCCTGCAATTTCTCTTTATCATAATCGGAGGTTGTCTTGTCGATCTGCTGTTTGATCTCATTGATGCGTTTTTTGATATCATCCTTTTTGCCTGCACCCTGCACAATCGTCGTGTTATCCTTATCGATCGTGACGCGCTCCGCAGTGCCAAGATAGGCCAGTGTTGCGTTCTCGAGTTTGAAGCCCTTTTCTTCCGAGATCACCTGACCGCCTGTAAGCACCGCAACATCTTCCAGCATCGCTTTCCGGCGATCGCCGAAACCCGGGGCTTTCACCGCGCAAATGCGAAGTGTTCCGCGGAGCTTATTGACAACGAGCGTGGCCAGTGCTTCACCTTCAACTTCTTCGGAGATGATGAGCATACTCTTGCCGGATTGCGCAACCTTCTCAAGGATCGGAAGAAGATCTTTCATTGCGCTGATTTTTTTATCGTGGATCAGAATGGCTGGATTTTCCAGAACGGTTTCCATACGGTCTGCATCGGTGACAAAATACGGCGAGAGATAACCGCGATCGAACTGCATTCCTTCAACAATATCCAGAGTGGATTCGGTACCTTTTGCCTCTTCAACCGTAATGACGCCGTCCTTACCAACCTTCTCCATTGCATTTGCAATCCGTTCACCTATATCCCGGTCGTTGTTTGCAGAGATTGATCCAACCTGCGCAATCTTTTCCTTGTCGTCGCCGATGGTCTTGCTGATTTCCTTCAAGCCCTCGACAACCTTCTTCACTGCAAGATCGATACCGCGCTTCAGATCCATCGGATTGGCACCAGCAGTCACGTTTTTCAATCCTTCGCGAACGATGGCCTGGGCAAGAATCGTCGCTGTTGTGGTTCCATCACCAGCAACATCGGATGTCTTCGATGCAACTTCGCGAACCATTTGCGCGCCCATATTTTCGATAGGATCGGAAAGCTCAATTTCTTTCGCCACTGTCACGCCATCTTTTGTAATCGTGGGTGCACCAAATTTTTTATCGATAACAACATTACGTCCCTTTGGTCCGAGTGTCACTTTCACTGCATTCGCAAGTTGATCGACACCTCTTTTCAAAGCGGACCGTGCATCCGTATCGTATTGAATTAACTTTGCTGACATATTCATTTTCCCTTTCAATTACTTTGGCATGATAGCAAAGATGTCACTTTCGCGCATAAGCAAAAGTTCTTCGCCTTCGAACGTGACTTCGGTTCCGGAATATTTTCCATAGAGAACCATATTTCCAATTTTTACTTCCATCGGGATGAGTTTTCCATCATCGGAGACTCTTCCCGGCCCGGCAGCAATAACTTCACCCCATACCGGCTTCTCTTTCGCCGTATCTGGAACAATGATTCCGCCTTTGGTCTTTTCTTCAGCTTTGGACGGCTTCACAACAACGCGATCCGCCAATGGTTTGAGCATCATAGACACTCCTCCTTATTTATTGAATGTGATGTAAATTGAGTTGAAAAAATTCAGTTTAGCACTCTAACATTGTGAGTGCTAATATACTACACGGAAGGTAAAAAGTCAAGTGGAGATTCGTGTAAAATTGGCAGACTAATTTCTTGTACGATGCAAAAGCCCTTGTGCAACTTTATCAAGAAATAAAAGAACTGCAATTGCTATAAAACCAAAGAGGATCGTATTAGAATGAGCCTCTCCTGATTTAGCAATTATGGCCTTTGGTGAGAAAAAATCCGTGATTTGACGGGTTCCTCCGATAATGAACCTCATCATTTCCGCAACCAGTTTAGAATCAGATGGCTTGTCCATTTGAAGACCACTCGAACTCGCCAGCGAGAAGATGTATGCCAAAAAGGCAAGAACTGATGCCATAGCAATAACATTTCCCATATTCTGAAGAATCCTATCGTACCAATAGTTCTTTATGAAGGGATGGATTACTTCGAGAACGTCCTTTGTGAAGTTCTGTGGGGGGTTCATTAACTTCGCTTTGCGGGAGGCTGCAATAATAGAGCGCTGCAGTTCAACTTCCCGCTGGCATACTTTGCATGATTTTAAATGGATAAAATATTCAGGCAACCCTTCACAATCATCCCCATCAGCAATTCTACAGATAACCTCAAAAGGTAAATGGTTCATAGACAAAGCTCCTTCTCTTACTCTTCAGCAAGTGCAAAATCCATTCGTTTGGCAATTGCCTCGCGCAGTAATCCTCGTGCACGGAATATCCTCACTTTAACTGTTCCCAGCGGTATTCCGGTCACCTGCACAATCTCCTCCAGACTCATTTCCTGGATGACAAAAAGTGTAAAAGCGCTCCCATAGAGTGGCGGCAATTTCTCCACTTCTTCTCGTACGATATCCTCAAATTCACTCGATTCGAGCTGAATATCGGGCAGAAGTTCATTCGATACAATTTCTTTCTTAGCCTCATGATCTCCTTCGGTGTCCAAAGAGAGACGGAATGCTTCTCCTTTCTTTCCAGCGGCTGTCACACACGTATTATAGACAATCCGATACAGCCACGTGGAAAAACTTGACCTCCATTCAAATGAAGGGAGCGCCCGGTAGACCCGAACAAATGTATCTTGAAGGGCTTCTTCTGCATCCTGCCTATTCTTCAGGATCCGGACAGCAAGAGTCATAGCTTTCGCCTTGTGTTTATCCACCAGAATACCAAAGGACCGAATATCTCCCTCCAGTACCCGTTGTATGATCTCTTTGTCCGTGTCACTCATAGGACTTTGCCGGCATTCATATTCCCTTAGACCGGAAACCGGTACACCAGGTTTCCAAAAATTTCCTGAAACCTTTTCTCAATACTTCAGGTCAAAGTTAATAAAGCAACCTACAAACATCAATCACTAATAGTACTGGAGAAAACTAATGGACGAAAGTATTGTAGTCCCTATTTTCCTCTTTGGAGGAACTGCGGCAGTTCTGTGGAAGTTTTTTGAAGGACGGCATAAAGAACGAATGGCTATGATAGAAAAGGGTGTCAGTCCCGCCGACTTTAAATCAGGCGAACCGTCTCAATTCCGGTATGGAAATGTACTGAGCAATCTCAAATGGGGTCTCCTCCTGGTGTTTGTCGGGATCGGATTATTGTTTGGTCATCAAATGCATTATCTTTGGGGATTTCATGAGGAATCAGCAGAATTTGGAAGTGTTTTCATTTTCGGCGGAATTGCGCTGATCCTTTTCTATTTCATCGCTTCCAGGAAGCTAAAAGATAAACCGACCGAAGGAGCCTGATATCAACATGACGAGAGTCGGTATAACCGGATGCTGACTCTCTCTTTTTCTCCCCATAGTTTTCTCTATTATTTGCTAGCCTCGCCTTTATCCGTTACAGTATCCATGAATTGCAGGATTCTCATCATCAATTTGTTTACTCGATGCATATTCCAGACGGATTTCTAGACCCAAAGACAGCGATAACGACTGGCGTTCTCTCGTTTTTCGGGTTAGGGTGGGTGCTTCGGACAATGAAGCAGCATTCCATACAGCGTACAGTACCATTGATTGGTCTTGCCGCTGCCTTCATTTTTGTTGCCCAGATGATCAACTTCCCGGTAGCAAGCGGTACATCCGGTCATTTACTTGGAGCAACGCTGATCGTTGTTTTGCTGGGACCTTGTTCTGCCATTATTGTTATGTCCAGTGTGCTCATCGTCCAATGCCTTCTCTTTGCTGATGGAGGCATTCTGGCACTCGGTGCTAATGTTTTCAATATGGCGATTGTCGCTCCGATCAGCGGTTACGGGCTCTACAAGATATTGCAGCCGATTCTCAAGAATGAGCGCGGACAAATTACCGCTGTAGCATTTACCTCATGATGGTCCATTGTTCTTGCGTCTGTGTTCTGTGCAGGAGAGCTTGCATGGTCAGGCACTGCACCCTGGAACACGGCATTTCCTGCAATGGCCATTATTCACATGCTCATTGGTATTGGTGAAGCGCTTATTACGGCATTAGTCATCGCAGCGATCAGTAAGACACGTCCGTAACTTCTTCATGAAAACATGAACTCAAAGAGAGAACGTCGTTCCACAGGCCTTCTGGGTTATGGAATTCTTGTGATAGCGGGAATTGTGATCTTCATCGTTCCCTTCGCATCTCCCTGGCCTGATGGTCTGGAAAAAGTTGCGGCAACATTGGGTTTCGGCCATAAAGCAATGCATCAGCCTTTCCTCTCATCTCCCATGAGTGAATATCAAATCCCCGGAATGACTTCGTTGACAACAGCGACCATTCTCGCCGGACTTATTGGAGCAGTGGTAGCCTTTGATCTATCATTTGTTTTGGCAAAACTGCTCGTGCCATCTGATTCAAAAAAACCCTGCCAAGCAAAGGTCAACCCCATGCGTCATGATTTCATAGATCGATACAGCCGGATTAAAAGTCCTATTCATCGACTCTCTGCAATGGTGAAGCTTGTGGTATCATTTTATCTCATCCTGCTGGTCATTTCTTTTCCTGTTTACCATCACGTATTGTTTGCGAGTATTACCGGGTTTCTCCTTGTACTTTTGATATTGAGTAAGATACCATTGAAGTTTATCATAGGTAGATTGCTTCTCCTTGAAACATTCACGCTCGGCATCGCACTTCTCGCACTCCTGAAACCAAGCGGTATGACCGTATTCCTGCCCATTTTCATCAAGAGCACACTTTGTCTTCTTACGGTTATTTTACTTTCGAATTCAACCCCATTTTCCGAATTGACTGAAGTGTTAAAACGATTGAAGATCCCCTCGCTCATCATTACTATCCTTGCACTCATGTATCGGTATATCTTTGTACTGATCGATGAGATGGAACGTATGGTACGGGCACGTGAAAGCAGGAGTTTCATCGCTAACCGTATGAGCCGGTGGATGATCCTGGCATCAATAGTCGGGCAATTGTTTATTCGCTCTACGAAACGTGCAGAACGTATATATGCAGCGATGTCTGCGAGGGGCCGGAAATGAAGACCGCCGTCCAGATCGACAACCTGCACTTTCAGTATCCGGATGGAAATGTTGCATTACGCGGGATCAACTTTTCTGTCGAAGAAGGGGAATGTCTTGGTCTGGTCGGACCGAATGGTTCCGGCAAATCAACCCTGCTCCTCCATCTCAACGGCATTCTTCCAGAGCTCTTTGATAGTTCATCATCGGTAAAGATATTTCAGAACGTCATTGATCGGAACTCGGTCCATGGGATCAGGCGTGAGGTCAGATTGTTGTTCCAGGACCCCGATGATCAGCTCTTTTGTCCGACGGTCTACGAAGATGTCGCCTTTGGACCAAAACAATTTGGATTACAGGAGCATGAAGTCTCTACAACTGTCAAGCATGCACTGGAACAGACGGATCTTCTTAGCTTTGAAGATCGTTCACCGCATCATTTAGGTGGTGGAGAGAAGAGACGTGTATGTTTGACCGGAGTGCTCGCTTGCGAACCAAAGATTCTCGCACTTGATGAGCCAACCAGCAATCTGGATCCGCGCGGTAAACGAAAGCTGAAAGAAATACTCAAGGGATTATCTGCTACCAAGATCATTGCCACGCACGATCTGGAATCGGTCGTAGAATTATGTTCACGCACTATCGTTCTGGATCAGGATCAGGTCGTAGCAGATGGGCAAACGATAGAACTTCTTGGAAACGAAGAGTTCATGTTGAAGCATGGACTTGAGAAGCCGCATATTCTGCGTCACCGCCACCCACATGAAGCTTTTTTTTGAAGGTTGGTGGACGGTGGGAGCAAGAATACGGTTTCTGCTGTTGTTATTTTTGAAACGTCCTCAGAAACGTTTTCATAAGTCTGATTCCACCAACGATTCTTCTGCCAAGATTCCTAGAATACAAAAACTCCAGAGCCCCTTTTAGTCCTTCGTAGACTTGTCTATTATGCGGGTACCACCACATATTTTTCTGCACGGCGGGAAGGATATCATCGACGACACACCGCGGCTGGGTCATTGCCTCTAATCCGATATATCCATGGGTACGGCCCATACTGGATTCTTTCCAGCCTCCCCAGGGAGTCTCAGCGAGTCCATGGCTCATTAAATGATCATTGATCATGACGGAACCGACCTGCAATCGTGATGCGATGTCGTGGCCTTTGGTTCTATTTCGCGTCCAGACGGAAGCTGTCAATCCAACCGAAGAAGCATTCGCGCGCGCTACCGCCTCGTCGATACTTTCCACTTTTATCACTGCCAGCAGCGGCCCGAAGATTTCTTCGTTAACGACCATCATATCATCCGTAACGTTCTCGAGAATCGCCGGCGGATGGAATAGTCCTTTCCCAGGTTGATCTTGTTTCAGGTTTTCGGGGAACACCTTCGCCCCTTTCTTGACCGCATCGTTGAGCTGTTCCCGAACTTTCATCAACTGCTGTTCCGTCGTCATGGCTCCAATATCAACGCTGGAATTCACGTCGATACCCTGTTTTAAATCGATCATTTTCTTTTTCAATATTGACATAAACATATCGTACACTTCAGCTTCTACATACATTCGTTCAACACCAGCACATGATTGTCCGGCATTGGAAAGTCCGGCCCAGAGCGCTCCTCCGGCTGCACGACTCAAATTTGCATCTTTACACACGATCATGGCATCATTGCCGCCGAGCTCTAGGGAAAGCGGAACGAGGTGCCTGGCGGCTTTTTCCATCAAATATTTTCCCACCGGGACCGAACCGGTAAAGAATAACTTGTGTATTCCGGAATTCAGGAACGCATCACCTGCGACACTCCCCGGAAGATTGATAAGGTGAAAAAGATCTTTCGGTAATCTTCCTGCTTCCACACATTCCCGAATCATCTTTCCGACTTCGAGTGACTGCGTTGCAACTTTCAGGACAACGCCATTCCCGGCTATCAGTGCCATCGCAACTTCATGGAACGGTATCGCAAACGGATAATTCCACGGACTGATAATACCCACGACACCCATGGGCACACGATCCACATACGAACGTTTATTGATGGTGAGAATACTCCCACCGCTCAGCCGCCTACGCTTGAGAACCACGTGTGCGTTCTTCGCATAATAGCTGATTGCCATGGCAACGGAGAGTACTTCCGTGCTGAGTGCATCCATCATGGTTTTACCGGTGTCCTTCGAGATGACGTCCGCTATTCGGTCAGCATTTTCTACAACATAATCCCGGATGGCAAAAAGATACCGTGCGCGTTTTTTAAAACTCAGGTCCGCCCATTCATGCTGCGCAACCTTTGCAAGAGCAACGGCACGTTCCAATTCTTCCACCGTGTTCTCCGGTGTCTGTCCGATTATTTCTCCCGTCGCGGGATTATAGGAAGTTGTTATATTTGTTGATGGCATGGCGGTTTCCAGACTGATGATTGATGATGGATTCACTGACTCGAATGAGATTGTACAATTGTTTTACTCATTGTTTTCTCCCGGACCACGATTGCATGCTTTTCTCAACACCCATAAGAATAAGAAAGCGCTGGAACCAGGGGTCGGGTAAAAGAGCACGAAAGCGGAGATTCAGGTTTATCGTAGAAGGACGTTTGGGTGAATATTTTCCCCTTTTCAGAGCATCATTGACAATGGCTTTCGCAATGACATCATGGTTTTTCACCAGAGGAACAATCCATCGACCCGGGATACCGAGTTTCGCACCTTCAAACATACCTGTCGCTATGTAGCCGGGATGAATGGAGGAATATTTCACCCCCGTCTTACCATTATTTATTGCTTCCATCCGGAGAGACTCAGTCAATCCCCACACTGCCCATTTCGTCGCCGTATAGACAGCAAGTCCCGCAACACCAATCGTTCCTGCAGCAGAGGAAATATTGACGATATGTCCGCTGTTACGCTCATACATAGCGGGCAAAAATGCACGTGTCGTATACAAGAGAGCGGTCAAATTCACATCAATTGTTCGTTCCCAGTCGGCATCAGGTCGCTGAAGAAATTCCCCCCCGGAGACATAACCAGCATTATTGACCAGAATATCCACTTGCCCCATTTCCTGTTTTGCAGTTTCTGCTAATTCGTATACGCGATCCTTTTGGGTAACATCACATTGATGCATGAATATTTTCCCTAACGGGGCAAGTTCATGGTTCACCTGATCGAGCGCCGTCTGATTGAGATCCCATAGAGAAAGAGTGACACCTTCTTTAAGAAGCCGTTTGCAGGTCGCAAGTCCGATACCCATTGCGCCGCCAGTGACAACCGCACATTTGTTTTTAATATCCATGAGATTTTCCTGTCAATGTTGTGTCTCTGTGAATGGAAGGCCGTTCTTCTCTTTGAGGTACTTTATATATTGCCGAAGTATTAAATCCCCATTCGCCAGCTTTCCGTATCAATTCGCTGTAGATCTGGGGATCCAATTGAGACGATCTGCTGAGGATCCAGAGATACTTCTTTGAATTACTCGTCACCATTGCATAGGAATAGTTTACTGTATCAAGCTCGATCACCTTGTAGTCTCCGTAAAATATCCAGAAGAAACTGACTTCAAGAATGGCTCCAGGGACAGCATCTTTAAACCGTGCTTTGCCATTCGCTTCTTTCCATTCACCTCTGGAAACATCAAATCCTTTATTCAGGACTCCGATCGTACCGTCATCCCGGAGCGTATACGTGGCGGTCACCTGATCCAATCCATTCTCAAACGAATGAGGAAGCCGTGCTGCTTCGTACCAGGTTCCAAGATATCGCTGAAGATCAAAACTCTTGACCGCTGGAATAGATTCGGTGCTCATTTCTTTTGAAGGGGCACATCCGAAAAGAAGTACTGTGAGAATGGAGAAAAGAGAGATGAAAACCGCTATGTAAAGAAGGTTCATACAAATCCTCTAGTCCTGGATAAAAAATATTGGCGTCTGTTGACACGAGAAGGTAAAGAAAAGGGAGAGAAAGAGCAAAGGAAGATGTTCAGCGAATACTTATGCGATGGACTAAGATTTTCTTCTTTCACATTAATGCTCCAGGCGGTTTTTCCACTCTTCTTCGAGTATCGCGTACAGAAGATTGTCCGTCCATTCGCCATGGGCCCAGATACTTTTACGGAAGTGACCTTCTTTTCTCATACCGATACGGCTGACCAGTGCAATCGACGCTGCATTTCTCGGATCGACATTGGCGATGACGCGATGCTTCCCCATAGTACAAAAGAGGACATCCAGTACTTTTTCAAGCGTTTCAGCTGCGTACCCCCTTCCCTGGTGCGCAGGGGCGAGAGTAATCCCTACTTCTGCTTGCGATTCATTTTCACGAGGGAAATGCATGCCACAGTCACCAACAAGTTCTCCGGTACGGCTTAAGACTATCCCAGGTTGAAACCATGTACCGGGGACTCCAACTTCACCGGAAGAATATTGCGTGATAAATTCCTGCACTGCTTCGACTGTCGCCGGTACAAACTGTTGATAACGAGCAACTTCTGGAAGCGATCGATAGGCGAACATCGTTCTTGCGTCCGATGCGGCAAGCCGGCGTAATGTCAGACGCGCTGTCGTCCATTCAGGGACCATTGTTGAAAGGATGTTTGGTTCTTCGATTTTTTCATCTCGTTCCATTCCCGCATAGTACCGCGAGTGATGTGAAATGGACCGGACGGAGAATTATATCTCGGTGAATAATGCGGATGAAGACTGCCTAAAGCTTTAATTTCGCTGCGAGCTCATTATCGATGAAGACATGCGCTTCGTGGCCGGTCCCGATGCCAAGGAATCCCGAGGAGTAGGTCACCACCAGGATCACTTCGTGCCCTTGAAAGTCTGCGCGCGCAGCCAGACTATTTGTTGCAGGACTTGTCGCTTTTTCAATTACTGTGGCTCCATTGATCATGAGCTGGAATGTAGAACCGCCGGCACTTTTCTTGACTGTAATTTGCCAACTGATTTCTGTTGATCCGGAGGGGCGGTAGGTAACAAGCTGGGATGAAGAGCAACCTACAAAGGCGATCAATACCAACATTGCAATCATGTATCTCATGTTTTCACCCTTCGTTAAGTGGCTGGACGATCTTGAGCAACCATGCAAAAACATTTCTTTTTCACGAAAAAAGCTTTGTGGTAATCTACGATATCATACGAGCATTGTCAACCAGTGTCGAACCTTATGATGTGAACCGCATTGATTTTGCGCAGTTTGACAGCCTTCGTAAGCCAAACTCTTCATCAGTAGACCGGTACAGCCGAGTTGTCCAGCAGCCATTGAAAAAGATTCTTTCCTGCTTGAGCATTTTCATACTCTGCAGGCAGCCTTCGCGTATCCATGTATTCATTATATAACCATGGATCACCCACGGCAAACACCAATCCTTTTCCTACTTTTGCTGATGCCATGAGAATGAAATTGTCTTCAGTCAGAATCGGCTGAGCAGTGCCGGAAAGAACCAGAGTGCTGACTTCCTTTGTATAGATTTGCGTCACATTCTTAAAGATTGGATGATCCGGCAGATGGTCGTTTTTTCCCATTTCCCACGCTGTACCGATCACCTTATGCCGGCTGTCTTCTTGGAAATGAACCCCGAACCGTTCCGCAAGCTTATTCAGGTGATTAAATTCACAATTCCCTTTATCATTTGCAAAAAGACCAAGCACGCCTCCGTTTCTCACCCAGCGTTCGATTGCAGATGCATCCTGCTCGCTGATGTACTGCGGATTCTTCGTCTCTGCCGGTGTATCCGGATCGACGAGGATATACACACTGAACTTTTTTAGTGATGAATCTGTAGGGGCTGATTGGAGAGTATCGAGATCAGCGCCTAATACATCAATGCTTCTCCCTAGAATCGAGAACCCGCTGTTCGTTGTATCTTCCCACACATAATGGAAGCGCTCTGACACAGAATCCTTTCCGAACCGCCATTCATTGTTAAAATAATAATCCAAACCGACTCGCTTTCCAATCCCCACTACCGACAAAGAGGGATCCCCCGCAAGATATTGAACCAACGGCAACCGCAACTCCTTTATCCCTTCCACTGCTAGCGATGCCATTTGCAATGCCCCGGAACGAGTAAAGTGAGTGTTATCTAACTTCCCATGCCATCCCGGAAATTGATTCCGTTGAACACCGACAAGATACAGAGTCTTGGAACCTTCATCGCCTAACTTCTGTACCAGTTGTTTTGATTTTTCGAACATATCAATCAGCGGTACTGTTTTCTGATCGGTGACCTCTTTCATAACCTTCGGATAATCGCCATGCGTTGCAACATACTTCCCATCCTTGAAATCTCTCCGAGTTATCGGTGTAAGGAGTACCGGAATGGCTTTCTTTTGCCGCGCATCGCGTATAAACTTTATAAGATTGTCCCGATAGTCGGGAACGGGAGGTGCAAAGCGGCTCGAATCTTCTTTTTTTGCATCATTATGACCGAACTGAATAAAAACATAGTCTCCTTCCTGAAGTTGATCTACAACAACCTTCCAGCGTCCTTCAGCAAGAAAACTTTTTGTGCTCCGGCCATTCTTTGCATGGTTGAAGATCTGGACATTCTCCGAGAAGAATGCCGGCAACGATTGTCCCCATCCATGTTCCGGATTGTCGATGAGGGATTTATCCGCCATCGTGGAATCACCGACAAGGAAGATACGCACGCGATCTTGTGTAAACCAGCCTGCAGAAAACACCAGGATACACAATACGGCCAGAATAAAAAGAATTTCCTTTCTCAGTATAGAGTTTTTCATGGGGATGCCCTTAAATTTCATTATGGACCTTTAAAGAATATAAATATTATTACCTCAATTAAAAAAGGGGCATCGAGTGGAATTCTGGAATCTCCCTGGTTCATGGGCATACATCCCTTGGTGGTTGATAATTTTTACCCCCGAAACAATCGTCGATCTTCACGAGTCGCTTAATTCTTTCCCTGATAGATCGAAATAAAAAAAACCGTCAGCGATTATTTGCCAGACGGTTCTTCTCCCAATTCCTCTATGCTGGAGTATTAGAACATCAAATATATATCAATAAGATGGTTGGCGTCGAAGTATTGGACAGGGACATACGCATAATCGATTCCGATGGGAATACCGGCATATTTAAACAAATCAACACCCATGCCAAGAGTGAAATTCTGGAAGATTGACTTTATACCGGACATATCAGTAATATAAAGATACCCCCCGTATGGCGATGGATTTCACAAAGGAGAATTCTATGCCCCCTTTGTACTTGTCAATGCCATAGTTATCATTTTCAAAGAATGCACTGATTACCATGTGGCTCGATGCACCAATCTTGGCTTTGTATCCCAGGCCTATTTGCATCGTCGAGGGCATTTGAGAACTTGCCGCTTCAATTTTATATTGGGTTAGTCCTCTATTAAAACCCATAATCCAGAACCGCCATGCCGCCGCGTCAGCCGCAACCACACCAAATCTTCTTCATAAGATTTTTTAAATCGCGGAGTACGATCTCATGGAAATTTACTCTTCCTTATAGAGAGTAATTCCCCAATGCGTCTGATCCTCCGGCGGGTCATCATTCCACTCACCAAAGGCGTGAGAACCATCGGTTTTATAATGCACTTCATAGTCCCCTTTTTCAAGCAGAAGTGTTGTATTGACCATCCGATTCTTATGAGCCCCACCGGCAGTGCTCGTCATCCGGTATGTCATTTCCCAGACCGTTTTCCCCGATGACGTGTTCTCAATCCATCCATAGTCGGCCATCTCACGACCGTCGCTCTCACCGAGAGCATAAATCCTGATTTTGACAGGTCGATCAAGCGTGAAATTTTTCCGGACATGCCTTCCATCGCGTACGCGAATAAGCTGGACAAGAACACCTTCCTCATTCTCGGGGGAAAACGCTTTCACACTTGCAGGATTGAAATTCTTGTCTGCGCCGCAGATGGATAATCCCCAATGTTCTTTGTCAAAGGGAGGATCAGCGTTCCAGGTATCATACGCATGGGAATCGTCCGTTTGATAGGAAGCGATGTAATTTCCTTTGGGCAGCGTAATGATCTCATCGACGAGCCGATTCTTCGTTGCCCCGCCGCCATGAAAGGATTCGCGTCCATCCATCGACCACACCCGTTTATGGGTTTTTGCATCGACGATCCAGCCGTAATCTGCCATCTCGTACGCATCCCCCGATGATTCTCCCAGACCATAGAGATGAAGCTTTGTTGTTCCGCTCAGAGAAAATCCATAACTCTTGAAATCGCTATCATGAACTTTTGTGAGGAGAACAAAAGCACTGTGATCAATGTCTTCCGCTTCAATCAGCTTGATATTCTTTCGATCTTTCTCATCCTTCAGGGAAAGAGTAATACCATAGTTGAACGGATCAACAGGCGGCAATGCATTCCAATCATCGCTTGAATGCGAACCGTCCGTACAAAATATCACATCATAGGTTCCTTGAGGAAGAGTCACATCGCCGTTAAAGACCAGGTTCTTGCGCGCTCCTCCGGCATAGTCTGAATTTCTATAACGCATTTCCCAAACCCGATCGCGTGTTTCTCTGTTCACAATCCATCCAAAGTCGAACATCTCATCGCGATTCCGTCCTTCACCGAGTGCATAGACATGAACTGCCGTTTCTTTTCCTACAGAGATCCCTTTCCTCATCACCGCATCATCGCCAAGTCTGGTTTCCTGAAGGATCATGTGAGGACGAGCCTGAGGAGCGGAAAAAGAAGAAATCGAAGAGGCGTCTTGATCATTCACACTTATCGTGAGTTTCCAATCGTTCTTAGCATAATCCATGAATTCTTCGTTGAAATTATCCGATCCGAATAATTCTTTAAAGAATTTTCCAATCCCATATCGAGACGATTTGTTTTGCCTTGAACGAGTTTCCCGGCGATCGATGTTTCCGAAGTAGCTGCTGACCGGTGACTGGCTCACAAATCCGTATGCAGCGTAATACACCTCATATGAACCTTGCTTTAACGTGATGGTCTCTTCACACTCGCGATGCGCGGTATTCCCGGTCGTGTTCTCCATGGTCATTTCCCAGACCATTTTCCGAGTATTCGCATCAATGATCCATCCAGCCGCAAACATCTGACTGCTTTCATCGTCATCGGAAAAATCCCAATCACGCCAGAAAGATCGGTTGCCGCCTCCAACGCCTGAAATGTGAACTGCAACCTCCCGGGACAATGTGATTCCCACACCCTTCACTTCTTCTTTCGTGAAGTCTTGAAGAGTCAAGATCTCCGACTTTCTATTCATTTCAGGTTGTGAAGGATCCGGTCCAAGAGAAGTAACTGCGCTCCTCGAATCGCCCACCATCACAACACAAGGAATCATCAATAGAGTGATTACAGATTTTATCAGAATACCAGCAATCATGGCTGTCCCCTCCTTTATACATTACTCTTTCATAGACTGTCCGATGCACAATAACGGTCTTCACCGAAACCGCACCAGGCGACTGATATAGATACGGCGTTCAAAAAAAGAAGTTCCAATGTTGACATTGTTGATCGCAGATATTTGTCGATCCTGAATGCTTTCTTCAAACCTGAAGCTGGCCATGACTATAAGCCGACCTCCCTATCCGTCCTACTTCATTTTCTTGATGAAGTCCAAAATGTGAACTCTGGCCTGAATCGAACCCTGCAATCGCGCATTCCGTTTTGTCGACCTTCCCAATCCCTTTTAACTCGAGAATCACTTCCCCATTTTTGAATGTTGATCCCTTATTAATTTTGATCCGGCTTCCAAGATCGACCGGCGGTTCGGTGTAAGATGATGCATGGATAATTTTATCACCAATGCGGTGTAAATCCTATATCTCTTTCCCTTCGATCGTTTTCTCCCCCAGCGCATTGCATAAACTGTGAAAGTCGATGAACGTATTGTAGACCATATATGCCTTATCAGGCGCTAAGAATTCACCTTGAGCATCCCGAAGGCTGTCAAACACCGAATGATCAATTCCAAAGATCTGTCCCTTCTCATCCAGACCGCTCTCCGTCAAGGTAAAAACATAGTTCCAACCTTCCAGAGAAGGAATTGCGATCGGAGCACTAAAGTCGCTCTGAATTGAAAAAGACCTGCACGTGCACACAGGCGCATTGTGATTCGAGTTTTTTCCGGGCAGGCATTCCAGACGGAGCCGATAGGTCGCGACTTCTTCCGGTTTGCCATCCGCTGAACACAAAATTTCCGGCAAGAGCGCTTGCCGTTTTATTCTGCGCGGAGTTTCGCTCAGGTACGGGAAAGGATAGCAGGAGGAGTATGACGCTTATCGTCATCCTTGATTTCATGGATAACTCCATCTCGCACCCCTGAAGGAGAAAACTGTCATGGAACGCGCTCGAGCACAACGCGCAAAACAAAGAATGCACCAATGGAAATGACAGCGAGGAGGAAAAGGGCAAGAATAACCCATTGCCGCTTCCCGCCTTCATGCTCCTGTTGAGGAGAAGTCTGTTTGTTGTCCTGCTCGGTAGAAAGACTCTTCATAGATACTCCTTTGAGAGAGAGAACGAACAAGCATTCTTCCTAAAAAAATCCGATATGTGGTGGCAGTACTTTACCATTGAAGCAGTGCTTGAACGTGTGCGGTCAATTTTCTTCTTTGTTACATGCCCATCCAGTACGAAAGCTTCAGCATGAGAATATTATCCGGCTTCACCTGGAACATACGATCCATCGATCGGCCGAGCTCGAAATCGCCCACATACTGGTCATCAGCTCTGCTCTGTGTCCAAACAAGATAGATCGTTGAACCGGGCAGATACTCCCAGCGTAAGACGGCATTTCCCTGGAACGAGATATAATCGAAATCGCGGTTCCCGGAATAATGATACGGGGTGAATTCAAAGGACTGCGGCCTCGCGAGCGACTTATAATCCGTATATTTACCGGAGGTAATATACGGCTGAACATAGACCTGAAAGCTTAACCGTGGACTAATAATCCAATCTGCACGGATATCTGTTGCGAGCGTGTACCGGTCAAGCCGCGCGAAAAGATAACGCTGACCAAATGTCTCAGATGCTGCAGGATCAGCAACAACTTTATAGTACTGCGCCCTGTTGATCTCCTCTGTGAATGTCGGTCCAACCGAAAGTGTCAATGTCGTTGTCGCCTTCAATTCCACATAAGTATACAGAGATCGAGTGATTGCGGCATCCCCGTTTCGAATATACCCGCCGAGGTTCAATACCCACCACACCCGATTATCAGTATAGAAATTTATACTCACTTGACGGCTGATGGGATTGAGTGTTAATGGACCGCCTCTCGTCAGACGTGCGTTATACGATTCCGGATTGTATGTAACATTCACGTTTCCGCCATAATAAATCGGGAGAGTAAGATAACTGCCGAACCAAAATCCTTGTGCTGTTTTATTCCCTCCAAAATCATAACTCGCAAATGTGGCGGCTTGTACCCCTGCATTTTGGTAATATTGCGTCGGTGTATTCCATCGATAAGCCGTATAGAAATGCATGTTGAGATAATCGCTATAGGCGCTGCTTCCCAGGTCGTTCACTTCAAATTTTGGGTTGATAAATCCTACGGCAGTATTAAATGTCCATCGGCCCCGGTTCTTGTTGATCGTAAAGCGGCCGGCATATCCTGCCAATGATATGGCAGAGCTGTCGACACCAAGGTGGCTCGCATCAGGTCGTTGAAAATAATGTCCCGAACTTCGCTGGAGATCTATCATTCTTGCCTGACTGCCCATAACGCGTGATCCAGCAGCCCAACCGGTTAGGACATATGTTCTGTCGTTATCCAAAAAAGTCCATCCATCTGCTGCCACAAGGAGCGCATCGCTATTCGTATAATCACGGAGAACGTTATCATCATACATTCTTCTCGTGTATGTCGAGAGAACACCCAAACCTTGTCCTCCTGCATTGAAGTCCCGCTGTGCGCGAAACACACCATAGTACGTCATGGGTTCAATTTCCACGTTCGACCGCAGCCCGTTATCATCGATCTCTGCACGCTCCCTGTTGGTGAGCACATGGACAGTGCCGACCTTCCAATCGCTGCCGATTCCGCCTGAGATTTTTCCTGCCCCGAGGATTCGTGTACTGCTGGGGATGTCCATATAATATTTGTTCTCCGGATCATTTCCATAGACCGGACGCTGCGGTGTTCTCCCTATTCGGCGTGTGTAGAAAATATTCGGATAGTTCCAATTAAACGATACATCATTGTTTGTTCCTCCTTGACCAAATCGAAAAATACCGACTCCCTCAGTAAAGAAGGGACGCTTTTCTTCGTAGAGTGTCTCAACGTCCGTCAAATTCAGATTTGCTGGGTCGACTTCCACCTGACAAAAGTCAGGATTGATCGTTCCATTGAACGTTAAACTGCTGCCAAGTCCGGCCTTGAGGTCAAGACCCGCACCCGGGAGATATCGTTCCATACGATGAAAAGGATCGTGCTGATCATAACCGATACGTTCCGCTCTTCCCGTGATATAAGGAAGTGCTTCAAATCGTGCAGAGGGTGTAATGCCCTCAATTCCGACAAGATTCGGGAACCGGGAGGTAAACCCGCTCTCGTTCCGCGGTGTGAACGCAATCATATCAGTCTCATTCCTGCGGCTGATGTACCGTTCTGCATTGACTCCCCAAACCTGCGAGGTCCCTTCTTTAAATCGAAGCTGCGAGTACGGAATCTTCATTTCAACGGACCAGCCATCTGTATCGATATGGGCAACCCCTTCCCAAACGGCATCCCACGAAAGATCGTTGGGCTGCTTGACATCATTCTCGATGATCCCATCGGCAAGGGTGCCGGCGGCAGAGACATAGAAAAAGTAACCGTTGCGATGGTCATGGTAGGGGTCAATATATAACACACAGCCGTCAGACGGATCGCCCCAAATAAAGTCACGCCGCACAAGTCGCGCCATAATCGAATCCGGTCTTGTATCGTAATATTTCGCAGCAAAATAGAAAGCTTCATCATCATAATTGAACCAGACCTCGCTCCGCTGTGAAGGAAGCGCATACTGATCCGGATCTTGCTGTATCAGGCCGCCAAACCCGGGGCGCTGCCATACCGCTTCTGAAAGGATCCCGTCTATTGTTATCGACTCGTGCGTACGTTCGGCTGAAATACTTTGTCCCTCGGCAGGCTTATTTTCCGACACAGAGACCTGCAAGGCAAAAAAGCATATGAACGCAAAAGACCATTGTCGTGCCATTGTTCATCCTTTCTGCAGAGATATTTGTTTTATTCAAAAATTGTTTCTATTTACGCACCTATCGCCTAAAAGGAATCAATATTTCGATGAGCGGTTGAATGTTTCGATGGGCGGTAGAGACTTTTTTCTTCTTCTCATCAGAAAAGGTCGTTCCCACTCGGCGCTCATCAGCTTCCGCTTAATGGCCTCTCCGACCGCCTATCGGATAACGGTACCGTTCAACTATGCGGGCTTTACTCTTTGGCAAGAATTGTTCAAATTGTAACGCAAGAATATAAAACCGATGAAATCCCGTTACTTCGATAATTTCCCAACACTCCAGAATCTTACTTTCTGGCATTTCCACATCGGCGGATGGCTTCTCTTCTGGTGTGGTGATGTCGTTATTATTTGGCTGCAGCGAATATCTCCGGGCGAGATCGTGGCACAGGCACTCGATGCACCTCTTGCATTTCTTTTAGGGCTTCTCTTGCGCCAAGTCTATCTCCGTGTGGATTATAAGAAGCTTTCCATTCTTGAACTTCTTGCGTTTGTCGCTTATTGGAGCATAATTTTTACGATACTCTGGCATGGAGCGGGGACTGCAACACGCTACTTCTTTGCCAGTCATCAAACACTTCTCAGTATGGTTCGATGGAAAAGTGTAGTGCCCTGGCTGATTGTGACTGTACCTCTCTGGTTCGGCTGGAGTACTCTCTATTTCGCAATGAAGTACTGGCGGGATTGGGATGCAGAAAAGAGCAAAGCAAAAAAAGCGGTATCTCTCGCACAACGGGCACAATTGCAGATGCTTCGCTATCAGGTCAACCCGCATTTTCTTTTCAATGCATTGAATTCTGTACGCGCTCTTATTGATGAGGACAAGAAAAATGCTAAAAGCATGATCACCGAACTCTCCGAATTTTTACGATACTCCCTGGTCACGCGGGATCATTCTGAAGTGACCCTGAAACATGAATTAGAGGCGATTCAACATTACCTTTCTATTGAAAAAAAACGCTTCGAAGACAACCTTGATGTCTCCTTTGAAATTGATGAACACATTCAAGAATATCCGGTCCTCAGTTTCCTTATCCATCCATTCGTTGAAAATGCAATTAAGTACGGAATGAAAACAAGTCCGATGCCGCTGCGCATCCGCGTCCAGGCCTCCTCCTCCAATGGTGCATTGCGTGTCATGGTGTCCAACACAGGGTCATGGCTGACGCCTGCAACGGAATCGGAGCAAAAATCCAATGGAACTGGAACAGGATTGGAGAATGTGCGAGCCAGGTTGGAAAATGCCTATCCGAACAACTATCGGTTAGAGACCCAGGAGCGTAACGGATGGGTTGAGGCCATTCTGGAAATTCATTCTTCACCGGAAAAAGGATGACACTATGTTAGCATTCCCTAAACGCGTACGCGATATTTCATTTTGGTACTACCATACGACCGGCATGGTGTTGTATGGTAGTCTCCAGATCGGACTCAATATTTTCTGGTATGGAGTGCGATGGCCTGCCATACTCAGTATCTCTATCCAGCTCGTCGCAATATATCTTCTCTTTCTTGGGTTGAGAAAGTACTATAGCCGCCTTCCATTTCAAACGTTGCAATTGTTTTCTCTGATCAGCCGCATCGTCATCGCATCTTTCATTCTTACCGTCATCTGGTTCTTTATTTGGTGCGGTGTTGAATATTCAATCTTTCAAGAATGGCTCATGAAATACATCAGCAACCCATTACGAGTCATGAGTCAACTTGCTTACTCATTTCCTGTTTATCTGGGCTGGAGTGCTCTCTATTTCGCCATTAAAGCCTGGCGGGACTGGTTGACCGAACGAGAACAGACAGAACTTGCTATAGAAGCTGCCCAGCATGCACAGCTGCAAATGCTGCGATACCAGCTCAATCCGCACTTTCTCTTTAATGCATTAAATTCCGTCCGTGCCCTCGTAGATGAAGATACTCGAAGTGCAAAAACAATGGTGACAGAATTATCAGAATTTCTGCGGTACTCTCTGGTCAGCAGGAATAAACCGATCGTGATCCTCAAAGACGAGCTTGACGCTATCCGGCTCTACCTCTCGATCGAACAGCGGCGCTATGAAGATAAGCTCCAGGTCACTTTTGAAATAGACAGGCAAACGGAGGACGTTCCGGTCCCGAGTTTCCTTATCCATCCATTAGTCGAAAATGCACTCCGGTGCGGCATGCAGACCAGTATAATGCCGCTGCACGTAAAAATCCAGGCCGGCTTTGTCGATGGCAAGCTGAACATTGCCGTCATTTATTCAGGATATCATATACCAATAAATGGGAACGGATCGAACGGTTCACCTGAATCTGGTCTCGAACAAGTCGAAGCACGCTTGCGTGAACTTTTCCCTCAACGATATCATCTGTATACTTCCCAGCAGAACGGATATGCTCATACAATTCTGGAACTCGCGGTTACGAACGGAGTGATGCATGAAGAAAAAGCTGCAGGCAATCATCGTTGATGACGAACGGCTGGCCCGGAACGACCTCCGTTCTCTGCTGTCTGAGTATAAAGACATTGAGATTGTCGGCGAAGCGGACAATGTGCGCAAAGCAGTCGAACTCATTAACGCACAGGATCCCGATCTCATTTTCCTGGACATTCAAATGCCGGGAGAATCCGGATTTGATTTATTGGAAAAGATCGATCTCCGGGCACGCGTTGTCTTTGTGACTGCCTTTGATGAATATGCCATACGGGCGTTTGAAGTCGATGCGATCGACTACCTGCTCAAACCGGTGAATCCGGAACGATTGAAGACGGCGATTGAACGGCTCAGCCGCGAGGATATTTCCCCTACGGAACACCGGCGTATTTTAGAATATGACGATGCCATGCTCTTGACGATCAACACGCATTTGAAATTCCTCCGCGTGAACTCGATCATCTACATCCAGGCAGCCGGCGATTATTCTGAGGTGATGACCAATGAGAACAAGAAAGGATTGATTCAGAAATCGATGGCAGAATGGGAACAGCGGCTTCCGGAAAAGTACTTCTGCCGTATCCATCGATCTACCATCGTGAATATCGAATACATAACAAAAATTGATGAATGGTTCGGGAATTCCTACCAGGTCCATGTCAAAGGGATCGAAACTCCGCTGGTGATGAGCCGCCGCTATGCTGCCCTCTTAAAACAAAAAAAAGGGTAATCCCGATTGTACTCGCACCCGGGACTTGTTCTGATCATTCAAACCATTGAAGGCAAACACAGAAGAAAAACAACACAGCCCCCGGAACATCGGGGGCTGTTGTATTATCGTACTACTATGTAGATAAAGTCTGTACTGTCAGGTCAATTTTGCCAGGAGAAATTCGCGGTTCATCCGCGCAATATGTGTCACCTCTACCCCTTTCGGACATTCTGCCTCACATGCATAATTATTAGAGCAGTTTCCAAATCCCTCCTTATCCATCTGCGCAACCATTTTCTGCACACGTTCCTTCCGTTCGATCTGCCCCTGCGGCAATAAGGCAAATTGCGAAACCTTTGCTGCCATAAACAGCATGGCTGAGGAATTCGGACAGGCTGCCACGCATGCCCCGCATCCAATACAGGCCGCTGCATCCATCGCTTCCTCGGCATTCTCTTTTCGCACCGGAGTTGAATTGGCATCTGGCGTACCTCCGGTCCTCACGGAGATAAAGCCGCCGGCCTGCATAATCCTATCCATCGCAGTCCGATCGACGACAAGATCTTTGATCACGGGGAATGGTTTCGCACGCCATGGCTCTACGACAAGCTCGTCGTCCTCTTCGAATGTCCGCATCCGAACATCGCACGTCGCCTGTTTGCGCCCCGGGCCGTGAGCACGGCCGTTGATCATCAATCCGCAGCTCCCGCAAATGCCCTCGCGGCAGTCGTGATCGAATGCCACCGGGTCTTTCCCCTCCAGCACCAGCTGGTTATTCAGCACATCCAGCATTTCCAAAAACGAAGCGTCGGGCGAAATATTCTTTACGTTGTAGGATTCAAAGCGCCCTGTATCCTGCCGATTGTTTTGCCGCCAGATTTTTAATGTAAAGTTCATAATGTTATACGTTCCATGTTATGAGTTAACAGATTACTATTAACTATTTATAGCTTCTCTCAGAGGGTTTCACATATTCAAACGATAATGGTTCCTTGTTCAGCTTCGGCTTCTTGCCGTCGCCGGCATATTCCCATGCTGCCACATAAGTGAACTTCTTGTCGTTGCGTAATGCCTCACCTTCCGGTGTTTGGAACTCCTCACGGAAATGGCCGCCGCACGATTCTTCACGGTTCAGTGCATCGACGGCAAGCAGTTCCGCCAGTTCCAGAAAATCTGCAATGCGGCCTGCTTTTTCTAATTCGATATTCATGTTGCCGCTCTCGCCGACGACTTTCGCATCTTTCCAGAACTCCTCGCGGATTTCCGGAATAAGCTTCAAGGCTTTCTTGAGACCTGTTTCATTGCGCCCCATGCCAACGAATTCCCACAGGACCTTCCCGAGTTTCTTATGAATCTCGTTGACCGGTTGTGTGCCGTTAATAGACAGCAATTTCTTTACTCGTTCGCTCACATCGTCATTCACCTTCTTAAATTCCGGATGATCTGTTTTCACCGGTGTGAATTTTGTCTTCGCAAGATAATCGCCCATCGTATACGGCAGAATGAAATATCCATCGGCCAGTCCCTGCATCAGAGCGCTGGCCCCCAAACGGTTTGCCCCATGATCGGAGAAATTTGCTTCTCCGATAACGAAGAGACCGGGGATGGTGCTCATCAAATTATAGTCGACCCACAATCCTCCCATGGTGTAATGGACTGCGGGATAAATACGCATCGGCACGGAATACGGATCTTCCGAAGTAATTTCATGATACATATCGAAGAGATTGCCGTATTTTTCCTCAATCCAATGTTTTCCATTCCGCTTGATGGCATCTGAAAAGTCGAGATAGACAGCCATCTTCGTTTTACCGACCCCGAGGCCTTTGTCACAAATTTCTTTTGCGCGCCGCGAGGCAACGTCTCGCGGAACCAAATTACCGAACGATGGATAGAGACGTTCGAGATAATAATCGCGCTCATCTTCCGGAATCTGCGAAGCGATGCGTGTATCGCCGGCTTTTTTCGGAACCCAGATACGGCCGTCATTCCGGAGACTTTCGCTCATAAGAGTAAGTTTCGATTGATAATCTCCGCTCACCGGAATACATGTTGGATGGATCTGTGTGAAACATGGATTTGCAAACAATGCCCCTTTCTTGTAAGCACGCCAGAGAGCTGTCGCGTTGCTTGCTTTCGCCATCGTTGAAAGGAAAAATGTATTCCCGTAACCTCCGGTGGCAAGCACAACTGCATCGGCAGCATACGATTCGACAGCTCCTGTCTTTAGATTGCGGCATACAATTCCGCGCGCCATCCCCTCAACGACAGTCAGGTCGAGCATTTCACGCCGGTCGTAAAACTTGATACCGCCTGTACCGATTTGCCGGCTTAAGGCGGAGTACGCACCGAGTAAAAGCTGCTGTCCGGTTTGCCCGCGAGCATAAAACGTCCGCGAAACCTGTGCACCGCCGAACGATCGCGTATCGAGATATCCGGCATAGTCACGGGCAAAAGGAACACCCTGTGCAACACACTGATCGATGATGTTCCCGCTCACCTCAGCAAGGCGATAGACATTCGCTTCACGCGCCCGGTAATCGCCTCCTTTCAGCGTATCATAGAACAGACGATAGATACTATCACTATCGTTCGCATAGTTTTTCGGAGCGTTAATCCCCCCCTGCGCGGCGATGCTGTGTGCACGGCGTGGCGACTCGTGATACGAAAATGCTAAGACATTGTATCCAAGTTCGGCCAATGAAGCCGCTGCTGAAGCGCCGGCCAGACCGGTTCCAACAACAATGACTGAGTACTTACGCCGGTTCGCCGGATTAACGAGTTTCATAGTGAAGCGATGATTGGACCACTTCTTTTCGATAGGTCCTTCTGGAATTTTGGAGTCAAGCGTCATAGTCAATGAACTCCCATAATCACGGTTGATGCTGCTTGATGAAAGAAATAAAAATAGATCGGAACCCATGCATAGAGCGCCGGGATACCGCACCAGACAAAGAACGCCAGAAAATCAAGAAATGGCGTGTATGTTTTATTCCGCAGTCCGAGTGTCTGGAAGGCAGATTGAAATCCATGCCGCAGATGATAGCCCAGCAAAAAGAAGGCAATGAGATAAAATCCGACATACCAGGGATTCGCAAAAGCTTCAACGACAAGTGCATAGGAAGAGATCTTTTCACCCCCAAAACGAGAAGGATATAAAGGAATGAAAAAAGAGCAGAGATGAACGACAAGGAAGCAAAAGATCGTGCTTCCTGTCCAGATCATGGTACGCGAAGAAAGCGTCGCATTTTCTTTCAGCCGAAAGAGCTCGTACTTGATGGGACGCTTCATCTTGTTCGTGAGCCATAACGTGGCACCGAGAAGCGCATGCCCGACAATCGAGGAAAAAAGAACTATTTCGACGGCAAGAACAACAGGATTATGGACAAGGAATTCGCCGTAAGCTTCAAACGTTTCTCCATTGTCGTGAAATAAGACGAGGAGAAGATTGCCGACAAGGTGTTCTGTGAGAAAGATGATCAGGAACAAACCCGTCAGACTCATCAGCACTTTTTTGCCGATAGACGAATAATAGAAAGCTAAGACGCTGTTCATAAGAGTATTGCTCTGAGTGGTTGAACAACTGTTACGAATGGGTGAGCACGAAAAAGCTCAAAAATCACTGTCGGGAGTGTATGAAAGATTTTCGGAAAAAGCAATGGATTTACATCAAGCGGTACAGCTTTTTTATGTACACAATTGCCGGGGATAAATAGAAAAAACGGAAAATGAGAAAGGATTTCATAAACCCTGAGGTTATTCAGAAGGAGGCTATTTATTGCGATGCAATATCTTCGCTGATAAACCGCCGTACCGAAATCATACTCCCCAGCAATCCCAGTACGCAGCCAATGCTGATGATAATCCCATAGTAGTACGGCTGCACGTGCACGAACTCGGCGAGAGAAACCGTGAGCCATGGTTCTAAATACGTGACAAGGGCAAAAAGGATCCCTGCAGTTATCGCCCCCCCTAAGAAACCTTGAAGAAATCCTTCGAGGAGAAACGGCGTACGGATAAAACCGCGCGTTGCACCGATCAGTTTCATCGTTTGGATGATCTTGCGTTTGGAATAAATCGCAAGGCGAATGGTATTCGCCACCAATATGATGGATGAAATGGTTATGAAGATACCCACACCGAGTGTGATCCAAAGAAACAGCATTGCCCGCTGGTCCAGCATTTCCAGCAATTGCTTCCGGTAGATGACATCATCCACACCTTTGATGGATTTCACCTGCTGACTGATTACAGCGGCTTGCTTTGCTGTCTTGTACCCATCTTTGAGGAATATTTTGAGCGATGCCGGCAGGGGATTGAAGTTCAGCACTTTGTAGATATCTTCGCCGAATTCCTCGTGAAAGATCTTTGCGGCCTCCTCCTTGGACACATAATGCACTTCGCGTATTCCCTCCAGCATCTCGACCATCCCTTTGACTTCGGTGATCTTGTCGCTGGAAAGCTGCTCATTCAGGAACGCCTCCATCTCTACTTTTTCGCGAAGAGAAGTGACAACGCTGTTCGCGTTCAGAAAGAGAATGGCGAAGAAGCTCAGAAGCAGCAAAGAGACGCAAATTGTAAAAATGGCAGCAAACATGGAAAGCTTTGCACGGTTGAAACCGGAAAATCCTTCTTTCAGAACATATCCGAGCTGCATACACCTCTCAATTGTTTGAGCGTGATACCGACATACGGTCGTACGGCCGATAGCTGCCGAGTACCCGTACAAATGTGCACATTTCTTTTAAGTGATTCAATGCCTGACGGAGCGGATCACGGTCGGGATTCCCCTCTACATCAAGATAGAAGAGATATTCCCATGGTTTACCGATCAAAGGCCGTGATTCAATCTTCATCAAATTAATATCCCGAAGAGCAAACACGGCGAGCGCTTTAAACAATGCCCCCGGAATATTCTTCGCCGCAAATACAAGGGAGGTTTTTACGTTTCCGTGTATCCGTACAGGTTTGCGGGTGAGCGCAATGAAGCGAGTAAAATTACGATGATCGCTTTCCACATTCCGTTTCAGAATTTGCAGACGGTGCGTGCGTGCGGCCCGTTCACTGGCAAGAGCTGCGGCATCGTGCTGCCGGCGCTCCCTGACGAACCGGGCTGCTGCTGCAGTATCGTGCACTGCTTCCACCTGAACGTTATCGAGCGTGCTCAGAAATTGTTCGCATTGGCCGATTGCCTGCAGCTGCGAATAGATCGTGCGGACATTCTTCTGTTTGGTCTCCGGCAGCGCCATGAGATGAAGTTCAATGCGAAGGTTGACCTCACCCATAATAGAGAGTCGGTGTTTTAAAAGAAGGTCATAGACTTGATGGATGCTGCCGAAGAGTGAATTTTCAATCGGGACTATCCCCAGTCCCCCGGCATGGTGTTCGACATCAGCAAAGACATCGGCAAATGTTGGCAGCGGTTTTAAAAGAACTCGCGCACCGAAGAACTTGCGTGCCGCTTGTTCACTAAAAGATCCTGGTTCACCTTGATACGCTATCATGAGATTTCTCGGCACGCGTTAGAAGTTTGATTCATCCCGCCATCGTACGATCATCCAAGGATCCTGTATCCGCGGGCGCTCGAGTGTCAGAATCGCATACCCATCGATCCGGACAATATCGCTTGGATTGAACGTCACCGTCAAATTAAAGCTCCGGCTGATCATAGCTTGCGTATTACTGGAATCGAAGGCACTGGATGTCACATTATTCCAGACGAGATCCAGGCGCTGGACATTTTGAAAGAGTCCGTGCGTGGTTCGAATTTCCTCGTCCCTTCCCCACGAAACATCCACCCCGCGATCATAGTCACGATAAAGAAACGTAAAATTCCCATCGAAGAGCTGTCCATAGATCGTTGTATCCCGGAGTGTGTAAGCATATTTGAGATTCTGAAAGACACCGTCAGATGTTCTCTGATCACTCACAAGGGATGATGCATTGTCGGGTGTATCATCGAAACCTGGTGCAAACGGATTACAGGAACCCAGGAGGAAGAATAATGGTATCGTGATGATAATGTTTTTCATGAAACCATAAGCTGCCCGCTTCCAGCTTCTGTTATCGACAATCGGTAAAGACCTGTTCAACGAGGGCGTATTGCCCGTTGTTGACCAAGTATAACCTTGTCCTCTCCTTACTGCGCAAAAGCCCCTTTGAGATCGCTCCATGTAAAATCACTTTGATTCTGAGCGAGATCAACCCAGCGCCGAACCACCCAATTTCGCGAATGGTCCGAGACAAGAAAGAATTGTGCGTTTCCCTTTGCCAGTGTCGGAATATTGGATTGTGTGTGCGGCACTGTCAGACGATAGGTCGCTTCATATTGAATCGAATCTGTCGCTATCCCCTGCGGTGTCAACGTGAGGAACTCCAGCGTCGGTACTGAGCCGCTCTGCAGTTTCGACTGCATGTTGGCAAAATATTGCTGTTCAGAAAGCTTCGTCCATTGAAGGAACACTCCTGTATAGCGCGACTGTGCTTGAAGTGTCGGTTCAAACACAAACAGATAATCGCTCTTCACGGTATCTGCGAAGGAGAGACCGTAGTTCACCGAGTTTGCGTCACGAAATGCATTTGTCATATTTTGAAAAACAAGGGACGGTTCCGTCGGCGGAACATAATTCGAACTTTTCTGTGATGGTTCTTCCGGTGTCCTGGTTTTAAACAAGTCGCAGGAAATCACTCCGAGACAAGACAGAAGAACTACGACTCCAACCACGTTCCGCAGCATTATTGTCCCCTCATACAGCGATACGACCTTCAAAGGCTCTTGAGAGTGTTGCCTCATCGGCAAATTCAAGATCCGAGCCGACCGGCAATCCCCGGGCAATACGGGTCACTTTGATTCCCAGCGGCTTCAACAACCGGGACAGATAGAGCGTTGTCGCTTCCCCTTCCACATTGGGATTGAGTGCCAGGATGATTTCGTCAATCGTCGCATTGGATAAACGCTCGAGCAATTCTTTGATCTTTAAGTCATCGGGACCTATACCATCGAGCGGCGAGAGAGCACCCCCAAGGACATGGTAAAGACCCTTGAATTCGTGTGTCTTTTCGATGGCAAGTACATCATGCGGCTCTTCCACGACACAAATAAACGACCGTTCACGTTTCGTGTTCGAACAGATGGCGCATGGATCAGATTCCGTAATGTTTGAACAGATGGTGCAATAGCGTACTTTGTCTTTCACGTTTACCAGGGCTTTGGCAAGCGTTACTACTTCATCACGGGACATCTTCAGTACGTAGAGAGCCAGCCTCTGCGCAGTCTTCCTGCCGATTCCCGGCAGCTGGGCAAATTGTTCTGCAAGTTGTTCGATAGATTCAGCTGTGTAGAACATCCTCTTCCTTCCGGGGATTTAAAAGCCGGGAAGCTTCATCCCGGGCGGGATCATCCCGCCAGTGACTTTCTGCATTTCTTCAGCGGCCATTGCCGTCGAACGATCTATTGCCTGATTGACAGCTGCAAGGATCAAATCTTCCAGCATTTCTTTCTCATCCGGATTGATCACTTCCTTCTCGACATCGATTTTGATAATGTGCTGTTTGCCGTTGGCAGTCACTTTTACCATCCCGCCGCCGGCTTCTGCGGTCACGGTTTTGTTTTCCAATTCCGCCTGCACCTTATCCATTTTTTCCTGCATCTGCTGAACTTGCTTCATCATCTGCTGCATATTCGGCATTCCACCACCTTTAAACATATCCCATTCTCCCGGATTTTTGTACTCTGTAAAAACTTTTTCTGAGCCAATATACCCCGAAATGAAAGTAAAGTCAACGCGGGGAAAAATCCAAACGTTTCTTGACTTTCGACAGATTTGCAGATATATTTAAGTAAAGTTCATCAGGTATGGATGGACTTTTTATTTGATGCACTCAGTTCATTGAGAGCATGTGTTCTTTGTAATACAATGATTCCGCGATAGCTCAATGGTGGAGCATCCGGCTGTAAACAGTGTATGAAAAAGGATACCAGAACATATGCTGAACGGCGAGAATATCTTCTTGCTGCAGTGCAAAAACGCAGAAAAGAGATTCGCCGGAAGGCAATCGCACACAAAGGCGGCAAGTGCGAACTATGCGGGTATGCAAAATGCACAGAAGCACTTGAATTTCATCATCTTGCGACCAACCAAAAAGATTTTGGCATCTCTGCAAAGGGATATACAAGAGGGTGGAAAAAAGTAAAAGCGGAAATAGGAAAATGCTTGCTGGTATGTGCAAATTGTCACCGAGAGCTTCATGCAAAAGTTGCAGCTTTTCCGAGTAATCGGGATTGAAACTTCGGGTGAATTCAGGGAAGCCTGCATCAAGGATACTCTTGATATGGTAATCCTGAGCGAAGTTCCGTGAAGAGAAAGCAAGTAACGGAAACCGTGCAGAGACTAGAGGATGAAGATTCTCACTAATAAGCCTCATTAGCGCCCGACTCCCATTTTTTTTTATGGGATGAAGAGATAGTCCAGACTAATGTGAAAACATTAGACAATCTGTAACCGGAGGGTTGTAGGTTCGAGTCCTACTCGCGGAGCCATTGGACATAAGACCTCGAAACTAGCGTTTCGAGGTCTTTCTATATCACTTCTCTGCAGTTGTTCCATCTCTACTGAATTCTATTCTCATCTCACCTGTTTACTCAGATATTTTATCCTTGAAGGTTATTTCAGAAAGAAAAGTGCGCACTACTTTTCTTTGGGTCAATTTGTAACTTACTTTGGAATAATGAACAGTTTCGATCCTTTTTCAATGTCAGTATTTGCCTCGAGAATCGCAGGCGCTACGATTTTTTCCCCGTCTTTAATACCATGTCCTGAAAGTAATATTATGACGGCATTTTCTGCCTCTTTGCTGGCAGAGCTCTCTCTCACGGATCCCTGCGAGATAAATCTTCGTAGTTGAATTTGCGACCATTGTCTATATGGTTCAACGGATCCAAGAAGATTTTCTGTCAAACGTGCGCCAGCTGTCCTCCATAATTGTTCTTCCATTATTCTAGAACTAGCAATGATCTCTTGCATTCCTGTTGAGGTGAGCCACAATGCAGAAACGGGAGATTCTGCAACAACAGTTGCGCTTCGTTTCATGTTGAGCAGCACCGCCATTTCGCCTATAACACTTCCCGGACCAATGATATCGATGACCTGATCATGCAGCATTACTTTTACACTTCCTCGCGCAATGACAAACATACCGTCGCCGGTATCACCCTGAGACATCAATAGTGCTCCTGATTCGTACTCTCTATTTTGAACGAGTCGTAACACCTTTGAAAAGATAGTTTCTTCCAATCCTTGCAGCCACGGAATGCTGCGGAGCAATTCTTCCGTTGTGGGAAGTTTTGCTATAGGAGGATGAAACACCAGCTGCCTCATTCGTTGTTCGACATTCGCAATCATTGCTACTGCTTCATCGCTTTCGATTATTCCTTCATTTTCTATCTTCTTGATCATTGAACGCTCGTAATTTAAAATCGAACGAATGGCTTGTTTTGTTTCGATGGCTGTAGCAATTTCCGGATAGGTATTTCGAAGATTATGCAGATAGTTTAATCCGCGAATTCTGTTTTGATGAATCTCACTTTCGATAATCGTAATATTCTTTTCTTGATCGGCAGAATCGGAGTGTTGTTTTACCAAACCTTCGACCAGTTTCACTACTTCCTCTTGTGCCACGATAAATCCACGGGCAGCATCATAATTCAGTGTCAGTCGATCTGAAAAACGCGAACGTGCCGTGCGATTGAGGATGGGAATAGCTTGCAATACCCGCAATATTTTTGAGATTTCCAATAAATGGTCAAGATACACTCTTTGAGTCAGTGGGAGTGTTCCGCCGTAATCGAGCAATTCACTAATACCGCGTGTTAACTGTTGGACAGCAAAAGCACCCAGCAATCCTTCATTGAATTGATTCCAATAGCTATTCTTCTCTTTCTCCAAAATCCTTCGGCGCGTTTCCGAAAGCGTATCAAGTGAAATCATCTCATCGGGTTTGATATTCGGGATCGAAAGTGTCGGAAGATATTGTTTCACTGAATTCCAATCTGCGCGAGTAAGAAAGCGATCTTCTTTATAAATACTCATGGTCTCTTCTGTCGTTTTTGAAATAAATCGATGTGCGTTGTAGGTCATGAGTTTCTTTACTGCAGGAATATCCGCCAAGCCCAATCGGATGAGAAGATATTTTATTGTTGTTGCATTGATCAGCAATGTTAGCAACACAGTTCCAGCGATGATAAAAAGAAATTGCTGCCGAATCTCCGCACTGATATAATGGTCGCTCACACCGGATACTACTAGGGCTAATGCAAGCGCAATCGCACCGCGAAGTCCGCCGTACCAAAGTATAACAGCTTCATTTTTTGGAAGTCCATATCCCGATTTTTTAAGAATAGGATAGAAGGTGAAAATCATACATGCGCGAGCGCAATGTATGCCCACATACACAACAAGAAGAATAATGAAGTTTTGAAGCGTAAAAACACTTTTTTGTGCAATGACAACTCCAACAATAACAAAGATCAACGTGTTGGCGATGAATGCCGCCATTTCCCAAAATTCATTCAAGAAATGCCCGACTTCAGGACTGATGCGCGTTCTCCCAATGGATGCCATCGCAACACCAAGCGCTACCAACCCAATCACACCCGAAACATGAAGAAAGCCTTCGGCAATGTAGAATGTGATATACGCCGCAGTAACGATGACGGAGATCTCAACAAGCGCATCATTGAATACTCGTTTTACCCAGGCGATGGATACGGCTGCAACCAATAAACCGATACACATTCCACCGAGAGAAACACGCAGAAAATCAACAGCAGGTGAACTATCTCCCGCAGTACCGATCAACGGTAGATAGAAAACCATGAACAATACAATCGCTGTTCCGTCATTCAGCATTGATTCGCCTTCGATCAGTGTTCCGAGTTTTTTACTGGCTCCCAATTCTTTCAATACTGCAGTTACAGCAACAGGATCAGTCGCACTAATGACTGCGCCGAACATTAAGGCAATTGCCCAATGATCTTTTCCCCAATCAATGATGCCAATCTGCTGCATTCCAATGATGAGGAGTGCCGTAAGAAACAATGCAACGATTATTCCAGGAACAGCAAGTATGGAAGCATTCGTCAGTGTTTTCTTGAACGTGTGAAGATCAAGAGCAAATGCAGCTTCAAAAATCAACGTAGGGAGAAAGACAAACAGGATAATATGTGGATCGATATTTCCCGCCCAATCAACAGCAAGTTTCATTGTTTGTACTGAATTCAGATACTGTAATCTATCAAGACTTCCAAAGATAAGTCCGAAGATCATTAACATCACAGTATACGGTAAAGGGCTTTTTTTAAGAAAATGCCGTGTACCCGCACCGATGATCAGCGCAATGATGATAAAAAAGAGCGGTTCCATGCCGATGGAATGCTCATTGGAAGATTCTTGGTGTGTCACTTGAGTCTGTTCTGCGCTTGTTTCTTGTGGTTGGGAAAACGTTGATTGGACAATTTGCATTGTGAGAATGAAAGCAAAGAACGCAATGAACAATGTATTATTTTTTTTCATAACGGATTCCTTCGATGTAAGGGGAGATACAGCGCGGAGGACGGTCAAGAGGATGAGTCCGATCATCAGCCATATTATGCCTATGCTGATATATCCGTTCAAGAGGATGATTTTGTATGTGAAAGTAGAGAAGATTTAGTAGAGTATCAAGAAAGACTGATAGTAATTATTTCTCAGTGCCCATGTTCTTCTTTCTTATGTTCTTTTGCGTACTGCTCAATACATTAGTAAACATGGGTGTTACAATGGACTGGGATTGTAGATATAATTTCATAGCTAAGATAATGCTCTGGGCACGTATAAAATTTTCGAGATTTCAAGTTTTACTTGGAGCCACGGATAGTAAAAAGTTAAAATCTACTTTTCCGCTTGTTATCCAACACCCGGGTGATGAACTCGGGCGTTTTTATTTTCTAAGAAAATCACTCTTGACATTTGCAGTGCCCTTTCCTATACTTTACGCACTCCCATCAATCCAAGAGAATCTACTCATCATCATCTGTCGTCTATGATTAAGTGGATCAACATATTCATCACCATGTGGACTGCGCTGTTCCTCCTCCGACAGTCAACATTTTCACAAGAACGGACACTCCTTCGCGTTCCTCAGCAATATAGAACCATTCAATCCGCAATTGTTAAAGCTAGAATCGGAGATACCGTTCTTATCGACCATGGAATCTATTACGAGAATATCCGCATCACTAAAAATATTGTGGTGGCGAGCATGTTCATCATTGATCATGATACTGCTCATATCCGGCAAACCATCATTGATGGTGGAAGAGCAAAGGATCGACGCAAAGGATCAGTAGTTGTGATCGCCGGACCGACCGATACATCATGCGTGGTGATGGGCTTTACTATTCGCAACGGAATTGGAACATATCTCTATCTTTCGAAATATCCCCCATCCATACGACGATTGATTGGGGGAGGCGGTCTGATGGTACTTAATGCCGGATGCCGCATAGCATACAATCATGTTGTACACAACGGACTTTCCACCTACGGTTTTTCCGATATCGCCATCGGCGGCGGGATCCTGTCTATCGATTCTACCTTTGCGATGCATGATCCTCCTTCGATTATTGTCGAATACAACATCATCTCAGAAAATATCGTCACCAGCGAGGCGACACGGGCTGGTGGAATGGAGATCGGACAACCGGGAATCGTGCGCCACAATGTTGTTACTTACAACAAAGCATTGTCGCGAACACGTACAGCCGGGGGAGGTATCGTTCTCGAACTCAATACCCGATACACCATTAATTTGGACGCCAACTATGTTGCCCACAATGTTGCCAGTGTCGGCGGTGGAATATTTGTCAACGATCCCTTCATAAGACATGGCAGAGGCATCATCAGCAACAATATCATCGTCTTCAATGAGGCACTCGAGATCGGAGGCGGAGCGGACCTGGTTGAAGGTGCATGGGCGATCTTTATCAACAATACCATTGTTAATAATACATCGCATTCGCGCGGAGGAGGCATTCAGGCTCCACACGGATCAACACTCATTCTTGTGAATAATATCCTGTGGAACAACAACGTGGAACAGATTGCTTCTTCTGAACATGTTCGTGCCTTGAACAACCTCATTGCGGGAGGGCAGATCGGAAAAAGTACGATCGATGCGGATCCCATGTTCATACTCGGCGATTCGCTGTTCCGATTATCTCCTGAAAGTCCGTGTATCGGGACAGGACGCACTTCTTTTCATATCGCCGGAAATGAGTTTCCGCTACCCCGAATTGATTATCTTGATCGATGGCGATCGGATTCTGGTGGAAGAAATCCTGATCTCGGAGCGATTCAATCATTATATTCTTCAAGCCCTCTTGCCAGAGCAGCATCCAAGGTTTGGGAAAAGGAAGCATCACACTCGTTGGAAATGATGATCCAGATTCGGCAGACTTCACCTCCGGAGTACAGTCCGGACAGTCTGCAGATTGTACGGGGCGGTTTTCTGTCGACCTCCATTACGGTCGACGATTCCATCGTCCATTCCTTTCCCGGACCTGCATCCGGATTGACTTTTGCCTTTCCACCGGAGGAGAATCTTCTCGAAATCGAATTGACTGCACGGGGAAGGAAGGAGTCAAAACGACTCTTCACATCTCTCTGGCTCGACGGCGTGGATCAACGATCCAACCGCCTCACAAACCTGCAAGAATATATGTATTGCCGCTATGCCAACCTTCGCCCTGGTACCTACACGTTGTACGTCCGACCTCAGGATGAAACGGAATTTATCGATCCTGCTAACCAATCTGCTATCCAGATTGTTGTTCTTCCCTACTGGTACAACCGCTGGTGGGCATATCTTCTGTACATGTTCGGCGTGATTGGCATTGTCTATGGCCTTTACCGGACGCGCATCAAGCGAATGCGGCTGGAACAAAAGCTCCTTTCCTAGCAGCTTCAGATGGAGAAACTGGAAGAAGTCGACAAGTTGAAATCCCGTTTCTTCGCCAACATTACACATGAACTCCGTACTCCGCTGACCTTAATCCTCGGTCCCATTGAAGCATTACTGTCAAAAAAACAGAATTACGAAATAACGGAACAGTTGGGATTCGTACAGCGGAATGCGAGGAAACTTCTTCGTTCCATCGATTTGCTGTTGAAGTTTTCCAGACTTGAATCGGGAACGATGAAACTGACTGTTGCCAAACACGATGGTGTGGAACTCCTCCGGCGAATTACCGGCTATTTTGCAAGTGTTGCCGCGCAAAAGCAAATCGCATTACAGTTCAAGGCGCAGGAGGGAACTATATCAGGATTGATCGATACGGAAAAGATTGATCACATCCTTCAAAATTTACTATCGAATGCGATCAAGTTCAGCGCTGCTGGAGCAACGATTGATGTCACTGCGTGGAGTGAATCGGGTCATCTCTGTTTTTCTGTTCGCGATACGGGAATTGGAATCTCACAGGAAGAGCTTCCTCATCTCTTCGAACGGTTCTATCGGGTTGATCAGACACATAAGACAGAAGGAACCGGTATTGGACTCTCCCTCTCAAAGGAATTTGCTGAGCTACACCACGGTACGATCGATGTGAACAGTGAATTGGGCAAAGGAACAATTGTCACCGTCCGCATCCCCCTCAGTGGATACGCACAAGTTGAGATCGTCGATACAGGGATTGTTGAGACGAATATTCCAGAACAATCAACATCCACCGATCAGTGTCCACCTGGAGACGAACGACCCGCACCGGTTGACAATGATCGTCCTATGATCCTCCTTGTTGAGGATAATGATGACGCACGAAAATTCATTACCTCCCAGCTCTCGAACCATTACCAGGTGATCGAAACAGTCGATGGTCTGGAGGCAATCACCACAACACAGTACCAAATACCAGACCTTGTCATCAGCGATGTGATGATGCCGAAGAAAGACGGTTATGAAGTCTGCCGTGCAATCAAGCACGATGAGCGAACGTGTCATATTCCGGTTATTCTGCTGACAGCCCTTGCTGAGCAGGAAAATAAGCTCTCCGGATTGGATATCGGTGCGGACGATTATATCACCAAGCCGTTCGATATGCAGGAGCTGATCACCCGGGTACGTAATCTGATCGCTAACAGAAAAAAAATTCGGGAGGCATTCACCCGGACGACGGAACTGCGTCCCGGTATGGTTTCCGTTTCGTCGCTGGATAATACATTTTTGCAGAAGGCGATTGCTGTCGTTGATCAGCATATTGCACGGCCTGATTTCGGTGTAGAGAAATTTGCCCAAGGGATGTTCCTGAGCCGGAGGCAATTGCACCGAAAACTGACTGCAATCACCAATCTCTCTGCGACTGATTTTATTCGTCATTTGCGCCTTCAGCGTGCAAAAGACCTGCTTAGTCAGAACGCTGGAACCGTTGCAGAAATTGCGGAAATGGTCGGATTCACCAACCACTCGTATTTTGCCAAGTGTTTTCGTGAACAGTTTGGCATCCTGCCCAATGAGGCCCGCCACCACCAGGAATGAACTGAGGCAGCCTCCTTGTATCCATCATGACCTTCAGCAAAAATGTCCCCGAAGTGGTATAGTTTGCCCCAATAGAGTTAACCTCGCCTCCCCGTTACCTGGTATATTGTGCCATCAACAATAAACCAATAAACGGAGGTTCTATGCGTACAACCTATACAGTCATACTCGCGTTGTTGCTAACCATTGTGACACGGTCCACATCAACGACACACCGCGTCCCGCAAGATTTTGCTACAATTCAGTTAGCTATCAACGCAGCGATCAATGGCGATACGATTCTCGTTGCGGAAGGGATGTATCTCGAGAACATCCTCATCACGAAAAAGATTGTGGTAGCCAGCCGCTTCATCCTGGACGGAGATACTACCCATATCTCGCGAACGATCATTGATGGAAGTTCGCCGTCGCATACCGATAGCGCTGCTGTTGTTACATTGAGATCAGGAACCGATTCAACCAGCACGATCATAGGATTTACCATCACAGGAGGAAAAGGAAGCAAACATTTTCGTACGGCAATGAACAGTTTTATCTATTCCGGAGGAGGAATTGACGTGTATTCCGGCGGTGCTACCATTCGACATAATATCATCACCGGAAATTTCATCTCGACAAACAGCAGTCTTGCCTGGGGAGGCGGAATAGCGGTCGGTGATCCTGAATGGCCGATTGATAATTCATACGTCATCATAGAGAATAATGCCATTGTCGGCAATTCTCTTGCCACAAACATCCTCTCAATGTGCGGCGGCATCGGCTTTTGCGGATCCGACGGCAGGATCATCAATAACACCGTATCGAATAATATCGCTCAATATGTCGGCGGCATTGCGGTGAAGAATGAACAATTCGCAGGGGTCGATACGGTTCTCGTTGAGGGAAATCTTGTTCAGGGGAATCGTGCATCGATCAATATCGGCGGCATCTATCTCTATGGCGGAGGGACATTCGTCACCTTTGCACATAATGTGGTCATCGATAATCTCGCCAATCTTTGGTACGGCGGAGTAGCGGTCGGCGATACATGCAGTGCGACGGTGGAAAGCAATTATATCGCCCGAAACAGTTGTTCAAACGGCGGCGCATTGTACTTCTATTCGAATCCCAAGAATACTCTTGCGGTTAATAATATTATCACCAGCAATAGCGGCAATGGAATTGTGTTAGGGTATGGCAGCAGCTACAGATCAAGCGCTCTTGTGATCAATAATACCATCGTCGGAAATTCAGGTGCGGGCATCTATGCGAATACAAACAGCAAGGCATATGCTATGAATAATATTCTGAAGAATGCTGGCGCACCGGAAATTGGAGGAACAGTCTACACTGCTCATAATTTGGCCGAAGGTGGAGGATTGACCGGAGTCGGAGATATTAACGGCGATCCACTTTTTGTGGCTGATGATTCTCTCTATCATCTCTCGAATGCGAGTCCATGTATTGGCGCAGGCATAGCCTCGTTGTTCCTGAACGACCTTACGTTGACAGCCCCCGCATCCGATTATTGCAATGCTCCACGACCACAGGCAGCAGGAACAAATCCGGATATGGGTGCCGTGGAATGCATGTTGAACACTTCGACCAGCATTCTCAGCATCCAATCCGATGTTCCGACATCATTTGAACTCGCTCAAAACTATCCCAATCCGTTCAATCCATCGACCATGATTCGATATTCACTTCCTACAGCAGCAAATGTGAAACTGACCATTCACGATATACTCGGACGGGAAATCGCTACACTCGTGAACGAAGAACAATCATCGGGATGGAAGGAAGTACAGTGGAATGCGACGGGAGTTTCGAGCGGGATATATTTCTACGAACTGAGAGCGGGTAACTTTGTATCAACGAAAAGGCTTGTTTTACTACGGTGACCGGTTAAAATATCCATTTTCAAAAGGCCGGACAATCATCATCCGGCCTTTGTTTGTCGATTCAACACTTTATCGATCAGCGCTCTACATGCAACGGGATCTTTCACCTTGGGGTATATGAAAGATGCAATTTACTTTTTAACGACCTTGGGAGAGATTTCCAAGTAATCATGGATTCTGGCGGGATTGATAACGGAGACTTTTTGCCCCAGGTTTGGTATTATGCATATATACCGGCAATTTGACGTATAAAATTTTCGAGTCTCCAAGCCTCGCGTGGAGCAACAAAAATCCCGACCATTGCTGGTCGGGATTTTCCATTAATAGCCTACTGAGCTCTCAGCGATGGTTATCCTTCGGTCCTCAGCACTTTTACTTCTTGCAGCTTCGTTTGCTACCTCCCGCTATCTCCTTTGATCCATATTCTTCTTTTAACTAAGTTCATATTAGATTACTTTTGGGGAGGTAGATCGCATTGGTGTCAATTGAACACAGGCAATTATATTGAAATAACTCACCAATAAACTAAAGGAGTTCATATGAAATATTTATTTTTTGTCCTTATTGAGTGTGTAATTACAATATTGATGAGTGCTTTTACTTTTTCCACGGACAAATACGCCCAGGGTACGATCGAATGGAATTCAGGCACTTGGTATGACGCTGCTAGCGGTGGTAATACAACCACGAAGCCTGTTGCCGGGGATAATGCTTTTACTAATGGATATGTTGTTACCGTTAGTACCGATGAAACTTGCGACAACCTTACCGTGACAAATTTGGCAAGCGCTATCACAGTTAATTCAGGAATCACATTGACTGTCCGAGGGTTATTAAATTGTGCAACTGCAAGTCCAACCGCAGATTTGGTTGGAGGTCTTGGGACTATCAAATTGACAGGGGCAGCGTTGAGTTCTCCCTATCTGGTAATCGGAAGCAATTGGAACGCCAGCACGATATTTTATAATCTCACATTTGACCCGGGAAGTGGTATTGAGTTGACAACTGGAGCTAACGTAAAAGCGGATGCGGGAACAATTGAGATTGTCTCCGGAATAGTTACACTAGGTTCTGCTCTCGAAATAAGAGGGACTAACGCTGCAACATTATTGATCGATGCTGGGGCATCGCTAAATTCAAGTGGTCAGATACGTGGTTCAAGCTCAGCAAGCAGTTATTTTCCCACTGTTACCATTCAAGGTACAGTAACAACAACTCATTATCTTAATGCGACAACTATTACTATCGGTTCAAATGGAATCCTTAACACTGCCTATGCTGGCACTCAAGGATGGTGGAACACAACCTATGTACCAACGACAACGACTATAAGCGGTACGGTCAATTACAATCTCTCTGGGGCGCAATCTGTAGCGGGAGGAACATACAATAACCTCACTCTGTCCGGTTCAGGAACAAAAACTCTTTATGGCAGTGCCACAATCTCTGGAACGCTCACACTTACGAGCGGTACCCTCACTATCGGAGCAAATACTCTTACGTTGAATGGAAGTATAAACCAAATAACCGGGAATATTGATGCGAGTAATGCAAGTGCATCTGTTATATTCTCTGGAAGTAGTTTACAAGCAATTCCAGCTTCAATGTTTACGGGGCTAATAAAAAATATAACTTTTTCCAATAATGTTGGCGTAACGTTAGATTCATCATTGACAGTGAATGGAACTTGTACTGTCAATGGAGTACTCAATTGCGGAACAAATACTATTGGCGGTTCTGGCAGTACTACGGTTAATTCCTCAGCGACAGTAAATATTGGTCATGCTGATGGACTTGCTGGGAACATCTTCACCCTCGGTTCAAACAGCTTTAGCCCTGGTGCTACGTATGTCTACAATGGTTCAGTGGCACAAGCAATTAGCAGTTATTTGCCAGACAACTTAACAGGAAAATTAAAAATAGATAATTCAAATGGAGTATCGCTAAACAGAAGTTTAACAATTACTTCAGGAACACTTGATTTAAACTCGGGTATCTTCAAAACGCGTTTTGGTGTTTCCACTATTCAAAACCTTTCTATTGGTTCAACAGCTACTATAAGCAATTATAGTTCAACCAGTTTTGTGGATGGACCTCTTATTGTAACCCTTTCATCGGGAGTCGGTAGAACATTTCCAATAGGTTCAGGTACCACGTATCGTCCTATTACACTCAATATGACTATAGGACAAGATGTTACTGCAGAGATGTTTAACTCCGCTCCTTCAGGTTCATTTACCGGAAGCGGGGTTGATAAGATATCGTTGGTCAGGTACTATAGTGTTTCTAATGCAACTTCGTCGAATTGTAGTGTAACTTTGCCTTGGGGCATCGATGATGGTATTAGTGATTTGACAAATATTACTGCTGTGTATGGGGCGAATTCTTCAATTTGGTTAAATAATAATAGATCTGGCGGTACTACAGGTAATGCATCAAGCGGCACAGTGACAGGTACTTTTAATAGTATTATAGGCGCCGATTTTACTCTTGGTAATAAAACCGGTGGTACTAATCCACTCCCGGTAGAGACGACCTCCTTTACAGCGGTTGCTCACAAGATGAGCGCCATGTTGGTATGGTTAACCGCCACAGAAATCAATAACTATGGCTTTGAGATAGAGCGCAGAGCAACTATAAGGGGTGTATGGGCAAAGGTGGGATTTGTGGCTGGTAACGGAACAACCAATTCCACGCACGAATATTCCTATATAGATGATAACCTCTCAGCAGGAAAATATGCTTATCGTATCAAACAGATCGATAACGGCGGTGCGTTTAAGTACTCAAACAGCACCGAACTCGAGATTGCCGCGCCTACTTTTTTTACGCTAAACCAAAATTATCCGAATCCGTTCAATCCAACAACAGTAATGAGTTATGAGTTACCCGTTAAAGGTTCGGTGAAGCTTATTATCTACGATCTTCTCGGTCGAGAAGTCGCGGTACTGGTGAACGAGGAGAAGCCGGCAGGGAGATATACGGTAACGTGGGATGGATTGCGATTTTCAAACGGTGTCTATTTCTACAAGTTGACTGCCGCCAGCTTTGTCGAGACGCGTCGGATGCTCTTGTTGAAGTGACCCTTATTACTTTGTCACCCTGAACTCCTTTCTGTACGATAGGCAGGTGTTTCAGGGTTCTGATATAGATTCTGAAATAAATTCAGAATGACAATGCCTCCTCCATCACCCTGAACTCGGCTCAGGATCTGAATTACGGATTCCGAACCCCGTCCGAGAAAATGACAGGCAGGTCAGCCAGAGTTTATCACAAATCAACGGAGCAAGTGGGAAGCTGCCTATCAACAAAGAAGCTGGTTTCGCTGCAATGAACTGGAAAAATATCCATTATAAAAAGTTATCCAGCTCAACTCCCCATTCCTGCTTCGCACCTTCTACCCTATTTCGTCAAGGAAATTGCCCACGATATTCTGATTTTTTTCTATATTGGAAAGGGAGAGAAAGTCATATAGTTGTTTTGAGGAAGTATCCTTCATCTTGATCTGGAATCAAAGAATGCATAGGTTACGCTATACTATCCGGTTATAAGGAGGAGCTCATGAAAAACAAATTCTTTTTTACTCTTGCTGTTTTCCTCTTCGTCATCCAGCCGCTGAACCTTCTTTCCGCTTCATCTCCGAAGCGCGAGTTCCGCGCGGTCTGGATCGCAACCGTGAAAAACTATGACTGGCCGACTTCACTCACCCTTACCGCAGCGCAGCAGAAACAAAATATGATCGCCATGCTCGACAACATGAAACAGGCCGGTTATAACGCGGTTATTTTTCAGGTCCGACCGGAAAGCGATGCGCTCTACAATTCCGCCATCGAACCATGGTCGTACTGGCTCACCGGCGCGCAGGGAACCTCTCCCGGGTACGATCCTCTGGAGTTTGTCATTCGCGAGGCGCATAAGCGGGGAATGGAACTTCACGCATGGTTCAATCCGTTCCGCACCGCCAGTCTTATCGGCCGCTATCCCGCGGCACAGAACCATATCTCCGTCACGAAACCTGAATGGAACCTGACGGTCTCGACGATCAAAATGCTCGATCCGGGATTGCAGGAAGTGCGCAGTTATGTCACGAGTGTGATCGCCGACGTTGTTCGCCGGTATGATATCGACGGCGTTCACTTTGACGATTATTTCTACCCGTATGAGATTATCACCACGCAGGACAACGGAACGTTCGCAGCCTATCCCCGAGGATTCAGTAATCAAGGAGACTGGCGCCGCGATAATGTCAATATCTTCGTCAAACAGGTCCACGATACTGTCCTGACACTCAAACCGTATATCAAATTCGGCATTTCACCGTTCGGCATCTGGAAGAGCGGCGTCCCTGCTGGGATCACCGGACTGAACGCATATACTGATATTTATTGCGATGCCTTCGCCTGGGTAAATCAGAAAGCGGTCGATTATCTGATGCCGCAGTTGTACTGGGGATTTGGCGGAAGTCAGGATTATGCAAAACTCGAACCGTGGTGGGGAGATTCGATCAAAGCAGCAAGTAACGAATGTCATTATTATCCCGGGCTTGGATTGTACCGGCTTGAAGATGGATCACTCAACCTGGCGACTATAGTACAGCAGATACAATTCAGTCGCGATAGGCCGAAAACCGACGGAACAGTACATTTCCGTGCGCTCATGGTGCAGAACAATCAACGAAAAATTTTCGACACACTTACCACCGGGCTGTACCGGTACCCATCGCTCCCGCCGGTCATGAACTGGAAAGATATTGTTTCTCCCAATCCGCCTCAGAATGTCAGATTGGAGCTCGATCCTGTCGCCAATCTTTCGCTGTTGAAATGGGACCTGCCGGCACTTGCCGCTGACGGCGATTCAGCGGTCCGGTACGTTGTCTATAGAAAAGGAGACAGCCCGATTGCTGGCGTTGATTTCGAAGACAGTCAAAACATATTTACTATTTGCGGTGAAAAGGAGACATTCGTTTCCCCGATCGACGGTGTCAGCGGTCCCAGTTATTTCGCCGTAACATCGCTTGACAGGAATAATAACGAAAGCGTCTTGAGTGGAAATGTCTCAGGAAATGTCAATTCCATTGCGACTGTCAACCTGCTCTCTCCGCTCAACGGCGAAAATGCCGGGAGATCGAGCGATCAGTTTCGATGGAATGCGATTCCCGGAGCAACATCGTATTTCATCCAATTCTCGCTGAACCAGAATTTCGATCCGGCATCCATTTTTGTTTCAACAACCATCGGTGATACGTCGTGTGCTTTTACGGCAACTATGACGGGACAGACCACATGTTATTGGCGGGTTGCAGCGAATGTCGGTGCAGGCCATGGACCGTTTTCTGCGGTTAGAAATTTTATCACAGGATGGCCGACGATCGTAACGCTTGTCCAGCCCGCATCGGCACAATTGAATGTCGCGCTGAATCCGGTTTTCATCTGGAATAAAAACAGCGTCGCCGATTCATACCGGCTGCAAATTGCCAAGCCGCCGAAATTCGATACGACGACGATCATCGTTGATACCATTATCGTTACAGATACTACATACGCACTTCAATTTTCGCTGGCGGCAAATTCCATCTACTACTGGAGGGTTCAGCCAATCAACAGTTTTGGAATAGGCAGCTGGCCTGCTGCGCAGTACTATGCATTTAAAACAGTGGCAGCAACGGGCGTTGCTGAGAGTTCCCTTATCCCACTCAAAAACGAATTACAGCAGAACTATCCCAATCCGTTTAATCCAACCACAAATTTCGGATTTCGGATTTCGGATTTCGGATTTGTAAAGCTTTCAATATTTGATCTTCTTGGCCGCGAAGTCGCGGTACTTATCAACGAACAAAAACAAGCGGGAAGATATACGGTGAACTGGAATGCATCCGGAATTTCAAGCGGAATGTATTTCTACAGACTTGAGGCCGGTAGTTACATTTCAACGAAAAAACTCGTCCTGCTTCGTTAAGTGAAATCTATCGTTCAAGCAAGAGCCCGGTGCGCTTCTAGCCGGGCTTTTTCATTTTCCCCCGATTTAGAACCTTGCTGAGATAGTCTGGCAAACGGGCATGATCGATGAAGATATGCTTGGCACCCTAAGGATATCGAACACTAATTCAGCAGAGACCTTGTGTTTGACGCAGAGCGAAATTCCGATCAACTATGATCGGGGTTTTCCATTGATAGTATCCCCTCTCGCATCTTCTCGCTCAATCGATACCTCTTGATCACCAACGTTTTCCCGTCAATTGCTGATCACCGATGTCAAGCTTCCACCTCCTCGGTTGTACCTCGAACACTCTTTCCTTGTCAACCGACCATGAGATTCTCAAGCCGCTGGAGATTAACCGTGTTTTGATGAAACTCGCCCATCCAACGGGCGCAGCGATTCGCATCAAGCGGGAGACCAAGAACCGGGACACCGGCTCGTGCGACTGTACGCATCCCTGCTGCCAATTCCGGGATACATGCAATGCCGAGGACACCGATCGATTTCGCAGACTTTTCATGCTGGCGGAGCAGCCGCGATAGGTTAGCAGTCATCCAGATATAAGGTTGTACCCGATGACGGCGAAGATTTCTGCTTACTTCATTGATGTAGCAGCTTTTCGAGCAGGACATACAAATGGTATCGAGTCCATGCAGCTTGGACTGGCAATCAGCTTCAAGATCCCTCAGGCAATGAGGCAGAAATGCGAGCTTTTCATTGCACTGCACGAATGCTTTCGCGTTTAATCGATTTCTGAGTTCGATTTCCACAACCGAAAGAAGGTACTGCTCGCGGTTCATCGTCATCACTCTGCTGAACCGGTTCATGAGCGATAAGGAAGCTTTATGAGCATCAATATCGAGAATGTAGGGAGCCAGCCTGCACCCAGCTTCCGAACAAATAAATTGAACCGGCGCATCATCAACACGAGAAGCTCTCTTGAGACGGCGGGCACTCGTGTTGACGTGAGCAATCTCCTGAAGCAGTACATCCGGATCCGGCCAACGACAAAGACAGTCGTCGAGCAGCGAATCGATCTCATCATAGTACCCGTCCGAGGTCGCAGCCAGCCCATAGAGCGAATACGTCTTGCCGACAACCGGTCCTATTATCCTCGAACGGGATTCGATGGCCGATGAAATTGTATTTAAAGATTCAGTTTTCGGAATAACTGCCATCAGATTCTTTCCCAGATTGCCTGAGATCTCCTGTGGCCTGCAAATGAGCCAGGTGTGATTCACATAAAGAAAGGTACTATCCGTTTGGTTCTCGCAGCGTATTCAGAATATTCCGGATATTGAAGCATAAGAAGATGTTCTTCCGTCAATATCCTCATGAATACACCGGCAATGCTGATCACCCCGAAAACAAAATTCACAAAGGAGATATGAGAAAAAACGCCGGCCCAGAGAAAATACAAGACCGAAGCATAAATAGGATGTCGAATGAACTTGTACGGACCGGTGGTTACTAACCCGCCCTCTGTAGGATTTGCTCCGATGTGAAAACTTCTACGCCCGAATGTTATCCGTGCCCATACCATAAGCAACACAGCCATGAGTTGCACAGAAACAGACACATATCCGTTTGCAAGAAGAGAATCCCGCAACACCAAACAGACTATTGCGAGAACTATCATGAAGTATCCGAGGAATGATACAAATCGTGAATTCAGGTAAGCGACTCTTTTGTGTTCGACTGTTAAAGGTTCTTTCATCAGTTTGTCGATATCATCATACGAACAATTCTCAGCTTCTCTTCAGCACGTTTATATTTTATAATCTTCATGAAACCATAGATCAGGAATGTGATCCCAACAGTATCGAGACTGTTCCCCAGGATCGCAATGACCAGTTTAAACGATCCGAGAGGCATACCAACATATTCAGAGAGTCGAATACTGGGGTGCTCAACCAGCATATCGCAGAGATGGGCCACAGCGAGAAAGGGAATTGCCGGGAAGAGAAGTCTCAGAGAGTAAAACTGCATTCGTTCCTTCCACAATAAGGAAAATGGACCTATTAAAAAAAAGAAGGAGATGAAATCGATGATGAACGTGGTGTACATATCCGTCTACAACCTCGCAAGTGATCCAAGCAGAGAGTTCACACAACGATCAAAATCGTACCGTTTCAGTGCCACTGTGCGTGCAGATCGAGCGAGGGATGAACGGAGGGCTGCATTGGAGAGCATTCGATGGATTGCCCGGGAGGTGTCATTCACGTCTTGCGATTTAATCAACAGTCCTGTTTTTCCGTGTGTGATAATCTCAGGTACTCCCCCAGCCTTTGTAGCAATAATCGGTCGTTCCATCGCCATCGCTTCTACCACAACAAGTCCAAACGTTTCGCAGAAGGAAGGAAGGATAAACACATCCAGCGCGGCCATCATTCGCGGAACATCTTCTGTAAACGGGAGAATTGTAACATAACGCTCGATATTGAGTGAACGGCAAAGATCCATGAGGTATTTTTTATGGCCATGCTCGCCGGTAGTTTCATCCCCCGCAAGAAGGAAAAGAACATGCGGATGCCGCTTGACAATCCCGGGTACTGCCTGGAGAAGTATATGCTGCCCTTTGAGCTTGTCGAGCCGTCCCAGTACCCCAACGATTTTCTTGCCATGCGGCAAGCCAAAATACAGCCGTGCATCCCTCTTCTTGAAATGCGAAGGATTGAAGCGATGAAGATCTATGCCCAACGGTACCACTTTCACTCGTTCCCGGGGCATGCGGGTAAATGTTATTACATCATCTTTCATGCTTTTTGTCAGAGAAATCCAGAGTGCAAGTTTCGAATAAATCCAAGTATGGAAAAAATCTCGTTTATTATGCCGGGAATTCATCTGTTGATAGTATACTAATTTCACTCCAGGGACGAACATCGATGCCACAGCGGCAAGATGGATATCCATCGACTGCATCAGAAGGACAATACCGATTTTATGGGACTTTAGAGTGCGGACAAGAGCAATCAATGTCGGGAAATCTCCATATTTCCATCGGGGAGCAAACGTGACGATATCAAGATTTGATTTGCGGGCACGGTCCGCGATTGGTGATGATGGAGGAGCGATAAGCATAACGGATGTCCCCCTTTTTGTCACCGCTTCAGCAAGCCGCAGAGCGGAAAGTTCAAGTCCGCCAAGCGAATTCGAAAAGCAGACGATCGCTATTTTTTTCTTCACTTTCATTTCAGTATAAGACGTTCATCCCTCATGAAGGTTTCTCTTAAGATGCCCAAGAAAGTAAGGTTAAAACTGTTTTCAATCAATTGCAGAGTAATCGTCATTCAATACAGCTCTCTTGGGACTCACCTAGAGAATTTTCCAAAGACTACTCTCCTGAGGTTCCTGCAGCAAATATTCTCCTTCCCCGCAACTTCATTCATATTCTCCCTGATATAAACTGCATATATTTTCACCCAACATATATTTGATATATGGAGAAAATACACGATATTGTAATAGATTGCTTTTGTTGGATACTATTGAAAGAGTTTAAGATGGAAGATACTCAAGTGCATTCATTCCATATTCCTGTTCTGGGATTGGCGTTCTCCATGGATACACCTCTCCGTGTCGCCCGCTTCGGTATCTCATCCGTCGTTTCGATCGTCGATGATATCCTTGTGGAACATATGCGAAAACATTATGCCCGTATGCATGATGAGCCCTACGAGCCGATCACGATGCGGGACAATGATCATCGCGCCAAAAGAATCACAGAATATCTCAATCTCCTCCAGCGGGTAGTGCAAAAGCAAATGGCAGCTCTCAAGGTTTCAGCGTTTGAAAAAGGGAGCGAATTGGTGAAGTATTTTGAGATGCTTCCCGATGGATCTCCGCTCAAGGCCCTCTATCTGTATATGGTGCATACTGCAGACACCGAGAAACAATCCGTATTGCAGGACGAATTGCGGAAAAAGGTTGTTGCAGGCGACATCGATGTCAACATCATGACCAAACTTGACAAAACCAACACTGGACGAAACCATGAACTGCTCCCGGTTGAGTTTTCAGATGCCCTTGCAGCACTTCGCGGGTTTGCACTCAGCAACGTAAACTCCTCGGTTGTCCTTTCGGCCGGTTTGAATCCGAGATTGTTCAGTTATATGGGCCAGCGTCCGGAATTTCTCCCCGATGAAAATGGGAATTTCAAGAAGAAAGTGATAATGAAGCTCCCCGCCGCAAGCAGCGGGGTATCTGTGACGCTCTAAAAGAGTGTGAGTTGGTTTGTCTTGTGTATTACTTTATATTCACTTTCAAGCCCTTGTTCTCTGACATATTTTGATATCGTA
>Ga0268276_1000056_pt1 | contig 128068 bp, 98 predicted proteins | sample saktaG_4_FD_190145 | JGI IMG/M metagenome (GOLD analysis project Ga0268276, IMG submission 190145) | Saline water microbial communities from Sakinaw Lake, British Columbia, Canada - sak_2010_1_5_45m | ecosystem: Environmental > Aquatic > Non-marine Saline and Alkaline > Saline ... | reverse complement strand
CATGACCACCTCCGTGGCCGTGACGCCGGAGCGCGAAGAATTCTGGGCCTTTACCCAGCCGTACATGCGCATTCCGATTGTCATCGTTGCCCATGCGGATGTCACCTACATTGCCGACATGCGCGAGCTGGCGGGCAAGAAGGTGGCCGTGGTGGATGGCTACGCCGTCAATGATTGGCTACCGCGAGACTTTCCCGCGATCCGGCTGGTGCGGGTCACGACGGCGCAGGCAGGCCTGGCCGCGCTGCAACGCGGCGAGGTCTTTGCCTACATCGAAAACATGCTGGTGGTCGGCTATCAATTGTCAAAGCTGAAAATGACGAATCTCAAGATTGCCGGAGAGACCCCCTATATCAACGCGCAATGCATGGCGGTCCGCAAAGACTGGGCGACTCTGGCCGGGATTCTGCAACAGGCGCTGGATTCGATTTCCGAAGCGGAACGCAATGACATTTACCGGAAATGGTTACCGGTCCGCTATGAACACGGGTTCAACTACACCCTGCTCTGGCAGGCGCTGGCCGTCTTCGCCGTGGTCCTCCTTGCGCTGGTCGTTTGGAATCGGAAGCTGGCCAGGGAAATCATGCATCGTAAAAAAGCGGACGCGGCGCGGCGCGACGCCGAAACCCGCTATCGTCTGCTGTTCGAGCAGTCGCCCGACGGCATTGTCATTATTGATCCGGCGACGGCGCGGCTTCTGGAATTCAACGAAACGGCCCACCGGCAGTTGGGGTATTCGCGCGAGGAATTTGCCCGCTTGAGCATTGCCGATTTCGAAGCCGTTGAGACGCCGGAAGAAACCATGTCGCGCATCGCGAAAGTAACCCGCGAAGGGCGGAACGAGTTTGAAACCCGACACCGCACCCGGCAGGGTGAAATCAGGAATGTCCACGTGACGGCGCAATTCACTGAGATGCTGGGTCGCCCCGTTTACCACTGCATCTGGCGCGACATCACCGAGCGCACGCGGGCGGAGGCGCAGATGAGCCAATTGTTCGCCCAGGCCGAGGCGGCGCGCCGGACGTTGTTGAGCGTGGTCGAGGATCAAAAACGGGCGGAAGATGCGTTGCGCGAGAGCGCGCAACGCATCCGGCTGCTACTGGATTCAATCAACGAAGGACTCTACGGCGTGGACACACAGGGAAACTGTGCTTTCGTCAACCGCGCCTGTTTGCAGATGCTGGGCTACGACAAAGAAGAGGCCTTGCTTGGGCGGCACATCCACGAATTGATCCACCACACCCGGCCTGACGGCACACCCTGCTCTGCGGAAGAATGCCGCATGTATGAAGCCCTGCGCCGCAGCGCCGAAACCCACGTGGACGACGAGGTGTTCTGGCGCCGCGACGGCAGCTCATTTCCAGTGGAATACTGGTCTCACCCAATGTATTGCGACGGGCGGGTCGTGGGCGCGGTGGCGACCTTTTTCGACATCACCGAGCGCAGACGGACGGCGGAATCCCATGTCCGGTTGGCGACGGCGGTCGAGCAGGCCGCCGAGGCGATCATGATCACCGACACCAACGCCACGATCTTTTATGTCAACCCAGCGTTTGAGAAGATCACGGGCTACACCCGTGAGGAAGCCATTGGCCAGAACCCGCGCATCCTCAGTAGCGGCCGGCAGGACGCGGCGTTCTATCGTGACCTGTGGGAGACGCTCCTCGGTGGGAATGTCTGGCAGGGCCGCTTCGTCAATCGCAAGAAGAACGGCGCGCTCTACACCGAAGAGGCGACGATCTCACCCGTGCGCGACGCGGCCGGCGCGATCATCAACTATGTCGCCGTCAAACGCGACATCACCGAGGATTTGAACCTTCAGGCGCAGTTGACCCAAGCCCAGAAAATGGAATCCGTGGGGCGGCTGGCCGGCGGCGTGGCGCATGACTTCAACAACATCCTGCAGGTCATTCTTGGTAACGCGCAGTTGGCCGTCGAGCAGGCGGGTCACGGCGATCCGGTCCGCATTGACCTGGAGGAGATTCAAGGCGCGGCCCAGCGCGCCGCCGATCTTACCCGCCAATTGCTCGCCTTCGCCAGCAAACAGGTGATCACTCCCCAGACGCTTGATTTTAACGAAACCGTGGAAGGCATGCTCAAGATGTTGCGCCGCCTTATCGGCGAAAATATCGAACTGGTCTGGACGCCGCGCGCGGGCCTGTGGCCGATCAGGATGGATCCCAGCCAGATAGACCAGATTCTGGCCAACCTGTGCGTCAACGCGCGCGATGCCATTGACGGCGTCGGCACGGTGCACATCGCGACGGAGAATGTCCACGTGGACGAACTCCAGTTGGCGCGTCATGAAGAGTTTCTTCCCGGCGATTATGTCGTGCTGTTGGTCAGCGACACCGGCGGCGGCATGGACAAGGAGACGCAGGCCAGGATCTTTGAGCCGTTCTTCACGACCAAGGCGGTGGGGAAGGGCACCGGGTTGGGACTGGCCACCGTGTTCGGCATCGTGCGGCAGAACCATGGCCATATCGGCGTTTACAGCGAGCCGGGCCAAGGCACGACCTTCCGCATCCACCTGCCCCGCTACCTGGGCGCGGACGCGGCGCAACTTGTGGAAGGTCCGGCAACACCGGCCGCGCGGGGTTGCGAGACGGTGTTGCTGGTGGAGGACGATGCCGCCATTCTGAACATGAGCGGCCGAATGCTGCGGGGATTGGGCTATACCGTCCTGGCGGCCGCCACGCCGGAGGCGGCCCTGCGCATGGCGGAAGAACACGCCGGCGAGATTCACTTATTGATGACCGACGTCGTTATGCCCGGCATGAACGGCCGCGAACTGGCGGAGCAGCTGAAGGCGAGACGGCCGAATCTCAAGAGCCTGTTCATGTCCGGCTTCACGGCGGATGTCATTTCCATCCACGGTGTCCTGGACGAAGGCGTCCAGTTCATCCAGAAGCCGTTCTCCATGGAAGACCTGGCCGCCAAACTGCGCGAGGCGCTGGATAGTGCGTAGGATGCATGGAATGTCGGACACAGAGAAGCAAATGATCGGAAATGAACCATGGCACGGAGAAGCGGGGATGAACGCGTCCTTGCATACGGAGAAAATGATGCTGATTGTGGATAAGGACGAAGACGAATGCCCGGCGGGGGTGGACCGGATTGTGACCAAACTCGTGACGCGCCTTGACCTGCGGCGCGCCATAGTATAAGGTCATGGCCGGGAGCGGAAGAATGTAATGGACATCATCTATTTCTTCTATGGATTGGCTTTTGTCGTCATGGGTATCGTCATATATACCCAACCGAAGAAAGGCAGCGGTTTCAAACTCGCGCGCGGCTTATGGTTGTTGGCCGGGTTCGGCATCATTCATGGCGCCCGTGAATTCTTTGAGATGTGGACGATCATCAAGCAGATCAAGAGCCCTGTATGGCATGCAGTTGAGTGGGTCTGTCTGGTCGTGTCCTACGCCTTCTTGCTGGAGGCAGGCAGAAAGTTCGCCGAGATCGCTGTGCCGGCATGCGCCAACTGGCAAAGAAGGTTCTTCGCATTGCCGGTAGGGTGGTTGCTTACGGCCGCAGCAGCCCCGATCATCATGCTGAGTTCGCTGTCATCCGACTTCTGGGCCACCGCAGACATACTGACGCGGTACTTTGTCGGCTTGCCCGGGAGTTTGCTGACGGGCGTGGGTCTATTGGCTTATTATCGGCTTGAGGAGCCGGTGCTGCGTCCTCTGGGAGTGCGGCGATTCTTTCTTTTGTCCGGGCTCGGGTTCATTATCTACGGCATCTTGGGCGGTGTGTTCGTGTCGCGCGGGCGTTTCTTCCCGTCCAATTGGCTCAACGGCGACACCTTCCGGGCGATAGTGGGGATTCCGCCTCAGCTGTTCCGGGCCCTATGCGCCTTGACCATCAGTTGGGGCATCATCGGCATGCTCAAGATTTTTGATTGGGAGATGAAGGAGAAGGTCGACAGCACCCTGATGGAGAACCTGCCTGACTCAATTTTCCATATTTCTCTGGAGGGCAAGTTCATTAGCATGAATCAGTCCGCCTGCTCGTTCTACGGACTGGCCAGTCCGTTGGAGATCACAGGGGAAGACGCCGCGTTGTACGTCGCGGAGAACCGCGACGGGATGCAAGCCGCCATCCAGCGCGCCGCGGCAGGGGAGACGGTTTCCTTGGAATACGTGTCGGCCGGCAAGACCGGCAACGAGGCGCAGTGGAACGCGATTGTCTCTGCCGTCAAAGGATCCGACGGCGCTGTCAAGAGCATCTTGGTCGTTTCCCGTGACATCACCGAGCGCAAGCGGGCTGAGGAGGCGATCTTCCTGGCAAAGAACGACTGGGAAGACACGTTCGATTCCATCACGGACATGATCACCATCCATGACAAGGATTTCAACATCGTGCGCGCAAACAAGGCGGCCGAACGAATCCTCGGACTGCCTGTCTTGGATAAAATACCCGGCGGGAAATGCTTCAGGTATTACCACGGTACTGAGAACCCGCCCAAAGACTGTCCAAGCTGCACGTGCCTCACAACCAGGCAGCCATTGTGTTTTGAGCTATTCGAGCCTCATCTGAAGCGGCACTTGGAAATCTGGGCGATACCAAGGTTCGACAGGAATCAGCAGTTGATTGGTTTGATCCATGTGGTCCGCGACATCACCGAGCGCAAGCGGACGGCGGAATCCCATACCAGGTTGGCGACGGCGGTCGAGCAGTCCGCCGAGGCGATCATGATCACCGACACCAGCGCCACGATCTCTTATGTCAACCCGGCGTTTGAGAAGATCACTGGCTACACCCATGAGGAAGCCGTCGGCCAAAACCCGAGCATCCTCAAGGGCGGGCAGCAGGACGCGGCGTTCTATCGCGACCTGTGGGAGACGCTCCTCAGTGGGAATGTCTGGCATGGTCGCTTCGTCAACCGCAAGAAGAACGGCGCGCTCTACACCGAAGAGGCGACAATCTCGGCGGTGCGCGACGCGGCCGGCGTGATCACCAACTATGTTGCCGTCAAACGCGACATCACCGAGGATTTGAACCTTCAGGCGCAGTTGACCCAAGCCCAAAAGATGGAATCCGTGGGGCGGCTGGCCGGCGGCGTGGCGCATGACTTCAACAACATCCTGCAGGTCATTCTTGGTAACGCGCAGTTGGCCGTCGAGCAGGCGGGTCCTGGCGATCCGGTTAGCCTTGACCTGGAGGAGATTCAAGGCGCGGCCCAGCGCGCCGCCGATCTTACCCGCCAATTGCTCGCCTTCGCCAGCAAGCAGGTTATCACTCCCCGGACGCTTGATTTTAACGAAACCGTGGAAGGCATGCTCAAGATGTTGCGCCGCCTTATCGGTGAGAATATCGAACTGGTCTTGACGCCGCGCGCGGGCTTGTGGCCGATCAGGATGGATCCCAGCCAGGTAGACCAGATTCTGGTCAACCTGTGCGTCAACGCGCGCGATGCCATTGACGGCGTCGGCACGGTGCATATCGCGACGGACAATGTCCACGTGGACGAATTCCAGTCGGCGCGTCATGAAGAGTTTCTTCCTGGCGATTATGTCGTGCTGTTGGTCAGCGACACCGGCGGCGGCATGGACAAGGAGACGCAGGCTAGGATCTTTGAGCCGTTCTTCACGACCAAGGCGGTGGGGAAGGGCAGCGGGTTGGGACTGGCAACCGTGTTCGGCATCGTGCGGCAGAACCATGGCCATATCGGCGTTTACAGCGAGCCGGGCAAGGGCACGACCTTCCGCATCCACCTGCCCCGCTACCTGGGCGCGGACGCGGCGCAGCCCGCAGAAGGTCCGGCAAAACCGGCCGCCCGGGGATGCGAAACAGTATTGTTGGTGGAGGACGATGCCGCCATTTTGAACATGAGCGGCCGAATGCTGCAGGGATTGGGCTATACCGTCCTGGCGGCCGCCACGCCGGAGGCGGCCCTGCGCATGGCGGAAGAACACGCCGGCGAGATTCAATTAGTGATGACCGACGTCGTTATGCCCGGCATGGACGGCCGTGAACTGGTGGAGCGGCTGAAGGGCAGACGGCCGGATCTTAAGTGTCTGTTCATGTCCGGCTTCACGGCGGATGTCATTTCTACTGGCAAAGACGTCCAGTTCATCCAGAAGCCGTTCTCCATGGAAGACCTGGCCGTCAAACTGCGCGAGGCGCTAGCGGAGGCAAAATGAAGAAGGCCGTCATGCATGACGCGCACAACAGCACGCCACGCTTGGCGGCTCACCGCACCGGGCTGGGTGTGCTGCTATTTTATAGTATCCTCGCCGCGGGCATCGCTACGGTGGCCATCGGCTTGCTTGCGTTGCTGGGATGGGTTCTGGGATTGCCGTGGCTGGCCAGCTTCGGTGCGAACCTGATTCCCATGGCCCCGAGATCGGCCGTCCTGTTTGTCATGTATGGCGTCGCCATCTGTTTGCGCGCCCGAACGCCGGTGCGCCGTCGCACCTTTTGGATCAGCGTGGCGGTGGGTTGTTTGGGGGCGTTGGTCGCGCTCCTGCTGTTCGTGCTGGGCTGCCTGAACATGCAATGGTCGGTGGAACACATCGGCCTGAACGCGATCCGAACAGTTGGCGGGGCAGCCGTCGGACACATGTCGCTGGTGACCGCTTTCTGCTTCCTGCTCGCCAGCGTGTCATTTCTGGCCTCGCTTTCGCGGTCGGCGACGCGGCCCTGGCGCGCCGCTCTGACGTTAGGTGCCGCAGGCGTGCTCTTGGGCCTTTGTCTCGTTTTCCTGCTGGCGTCCTGCTTCGGCGTACCGTTGCTCTACGGTGGCACGTTCATCCCGCCGGCGCTCAACACGAGCCTGGCCTTCGCGATTATGGGCCTGGCGCTCCTGGCTTTGGCTGCCCGTCCGGCTACCAAGCTGTTTGGCGAATCGCCTGCGGGTGATTCCAAAACTGTGTTTGCCTTCATCTTGATTTTCACCCTGCTGGCGGCGGGCATCGTCACCACCGGCTACATCTACTACCGATACAGCGCGCAGCGCTACCGCGTCGAGGTCGAACGCCAGCTTTCCGCCATCGCTGCATTGAAGGTTGGGGAACTGACGCGCTATCGCAATGAGTGTCTGTCGGATGCCGCCCTCTTTTTCAAGAACCCCTCTTTTTCCGGCTTGGTGCGGAGCTACTTCGCGCTACCACCAGACACGAACGCGCCGCTCCCCGCAGTTCTAGACTGGTTGGGCAAATTGCAGAACAAGTGTCAATATGACCAGGTCCGCTTGCTGGACACGCAATGCGTGACGCGCCTCTCTGTGCCCGGCGGGCTGAGACCGTCCAATGCCGACACGGTGCGGGTGGCAACCGAAGTCTTGCGGTCGGGCCAGATCGTCTTGCAGGACTTCTACCGGCACGCATACAATCACCGCGTTTATCTACAGGTGCTGGTCCCCATTCTCGACGAACAGGCGGCCAACCGGCCGCTGGGTGTGCTCGTTCTGCGCATTGACCCGGAATCGCATCTTTATCCCTTCATCAGACGCTGGCCAACGCCCAGTCCGACCGCCGAGACACTCCTCATCCGCCGGGAAGGCAACGAGGTCGTCTTCTTGAACGAACTCCGGTTTCAGACGAATACCGCCCTGAACCTGCGCGCCCCTCTAAGCCGCACCACAATGCCTGCGGTTCAGGCCGCCCTGGGCCGGGAGGGTATCATGGATGGCATCGACTACCGCGGTGTACCCGTGGTGGCCGTCACGCGCACGATTCCCGACTCGCCGTGGTGGCTGGTGGCCCGCGTGGACGCCGCGGAAGTGTATGCGCCGGTGAAAGCGCGGCTGTGGCAGGTGGTCATTCTGGTCGCCGCCCTGCTCTTTGGCGCGGGGAGCAGTGTGGCTGCGCTCTGGCGGCAGCAGCTCGTCCGGTTCTATAAGGGGCAAACGGAGGCAGCGGCGGCGTTGCGCGAGAGCGAGGCGAAGTTCCGAGCACTCTTCGAGAACATGGCGGCGGCATGTTGTCTTGATGAAATCGTCTATGAAGACGGCAACCCGGTGGATTACCGGGTGCTCGATATCAATCCTTCCTTCGCGCGGATCACGGGGATCAGCCGCAGCCAGGCCGTTGGTGCTCTGGCGACCCAACTTTATGGTCCGGAAAAACCGCCCTTCTTCGACATCTATGTCAAGGTGGCCGAGACCGGCGAGCCGGCTTCCTTCGAAAGTTATTTCCCGCCCATTGGGAAACATCTGCATGTCACGGCAAGCTGTCCGGCCAAAGGCCGATTCTCGACGGTCTTCACGGACATCACCGAGCGCAAGCGGGCGGAGGAGGAGCTGCAGGAAACCCAAAATCTCCTGAATGAAGTGGGGCGGATTGCGAGAATCGGCGGATGGAAAATGAATCTGATCACGCGCAAGGCCACATGGACACTGGGCACGTACGACATTGTTGGGATCGCGCCCGGCGAGCCGATCCCGGGGCCGGACGAGCATGTGGACTACTACCTTCCAGAATACCGGCCCCTAGTCGTCGAAGCGATGCGGGCCTTGATCGAAGACGACAAGCCGTTGAATTTCGAAGCCCAACTGCGCACGGCTAAAGGGAATGTCAAATGGTGCCATGCCATCGCAAAGGTCGTTCGCGAGGGCGGGAAGGCGGTCGAGGTCTACGGTACCTTTCAGGACATCACCGAACGCAAGCGGGCGGAAGAGGAGTTGCAGTTCAGAAATGTCCTTCTGTCCACCCAGCAGGAAACCTCGCTTGACGGCATCCTGGTGGTGGATGAAAGCGCCCGCATTCTCTCGTACAACCGCCGGTTTGTTGAGATGTGGGGTCTCCCAGCAAAGCTCGTCGAAGACGGACTCGATGAACCGGTCCTGCAGTTCGTGGCGGCACAGGTTGCGGAGCCCCGCTCGTTTGTCCAGTGCGTTGAATACCTCTATGAGCACCGCCAAGCAATCAGCCGGGATGAATTGAACCTGGCGGACGGCCGGGTCTTTGATCGCTATTCGGCGCCAATGTTCGGCGCGGATGCGCACTACTATGGTCGCGTCTGGTACTTCCGCGACATTACCGAGCACAGGCGGGCCGAGGTGGCGCTGCGCAAGAACGAGGCGTGCTTGAGCATTGCACTGGAAACGAGCCATACCGGAGCCTGGGATCTTAACCTGCTGGACCACACTGCGCAGCGCACGTTGCTCCACGATCGTATTTTTGGCTATGCGACGTTGTTGCCAAATTGGACCTTCGAGCTGTTCCTCGAACACGTTTTGCCAGAGGACCGCGCGGAGGTGGATCGGAGTTTCCGCGCGGCGATCGCGGCGCAGTCTGACTGGAACTTTGAGTGCCGCATCCGCCGTGCCGATGGCGCCGTGCGCTGGATTCAGGCCAGGGGCGGTCATGAGCAGAATGCGGAAGGCAAACCCCGGTGGATGTCAGGTCTCGTGCAGGACATCACCGAACGCAAACAGCTGGAAGCATATGCAGAAATGGGCCGGGAAGTCCTGCGGATCCTCAACGAACCGGGTGATTTGCAGGATGCCATCCAGCGCGTCCTTGCCGCCTTGAAGACGCGCACCGGGTTCGCTGCCGTGGGCATTCGCCTGCACGACGGGGAAGACTTTCCGTATTTTGCCCAAGACGGCTTCTCCGAGGATTTTCTGCTGACGGAAAACACGCTGATCGCGCGGGCCGCGAATGGCGGTCTGTGCCGGGACACCGACGGCAAGATCAGTCTGGAATGTACCTGCGGCCTGGTCATTGCCGGCAAGACCGATCCGGCCGATGCGCTCTTTACACGGGGAGGCAGTTTCTGGACGAACGATTCCTTGCCCTTGCTCAGCCTTCCGCCCGAGCAGGATCCTCGCTATCATCCCCGCAACCAATGCATCCATCAAGGCTATGCTTCTGTGGCCCTGGTGCCGATTCGAACCCAGGATGGGATTGTTGGTCTGATCCAGTTTAACGACCGGCGTCAAGGCTGTTTCTCCCTCGCAAGGGTTGAACTCCTGGAAGGCATCGCCGCGCACATCGGCGCGGCGTTGATGCGCAAGCGGGCGGAGGCCGAACTACAGAAAATGCAGAAGCTCCAGAGTGTTGGCGCGCTGGCGGGCGGGATTGCGCATGATTTCAACAATATCCTGCTGGGCTTGTTTGGGAACATCTCCCTGGCCAAAGATGAACTGGCCCAGGATCATCCCAGTTACGCGTCGCTTGAAGAAGCGGAAAAGTCCATGAGCCGGGCCATTCGCCTGACCAAACAATTGTTGACCTTTGCCAAGGGCGGTGCGCCGGTCAAGGAGGACGTCAACCTGGGGGCGCTGGTCGAGGAAATCGCGCGGTTCGACCTTTCCGGCAGCAATGTCAAGCTCGTGTATCAGCAAGCTGAAGACTTGTGGCTGGCGGAAGCGGACAAGGGGCAGATCCAGCAGGTCATCTCCAACATTACGATCAATGCCCGCCAGACCATGCCCAATGGCGGGTGCCTGTATATCACCCTGGAAAATGCGGAAGTCCTCGCGGCGGCCGTACTCGGTCTCCCGCCGGGGAACTATGTCAGGGTCAGCATGCGGGATGAAGGCGCCGGCATAGACCCAAAGGTGCTGGACCGGATTTTCGACCCCTATTTCACCACCAAGCAGACTGGCAGCGGGTTGGGTCTGGCAACCGCCTACTCCATCATCCACAAACACGGCGGCCACATCGGCGTTGTTTCGGAACTGGGCAAAGGCACCACCTTTACGTTCTATCTGCCGGCTTCTGCGTCCCCGTCACAGGCGGAACTCCAGCCGCCGGCCGCGGCAGATTCGCTCCTGCATCGCCCCGCCAACATTCTGGTAATGGATGACGATGAAATGATCTGCGGCCTTGTAGCGAAAATGCTGAGCCGCTGCGGATTCTCGGTTGCCACCGCCCCCGGCGGCCAGGAGGCCATTGCGATGTACCAACAGGCGCGGGAAGCCGGCGCGCCGTTTGATGTGGTCATTATGGATCTAACCATTCCCGGCGGTATCGGCGGCAAGGAAGCGATCAAGGATCTGCTGGCGCTTGACCCCCAAGCCAAGGTCATTGTCTCCAGCGGCTACGCCGGTGATCCGGTGCTGGCCAACTATGCCGACTATGGCTTCAAAGGCATCGCCGCCAAACCTTACACCCAAAGCGAGCTGCGGGAAGTCTTGGCGCGGGTCTTGCAAGGATGACGCAAAGAATACGGTTCAGGGTTCAGGAGAGTGTGATGACTGAGCGGACGCACAGGGCACCTGACCCCTGTTGAATATCCAATATTGAACACTCAATATCCAATGATGAAGGAAAGACCACAGAAAGGAATGAGGAACCGCGAATGAACGCGAATCAGGAAAAGACATTGGCGAGTATTCGCGGTTAATATTTGGCTGTTTCTCTATCCCCTCCTTGGACGTTGGACATTCCTTGTTCGTTATTGGATATTCCGCTGCCTCTTCCTCCTGAACCCTGATGAATATCCAATATCGAACGCTCAACATCCAAGGGCGAAGTATCTGCGCAGAACTTCATCATTGGTCATTCCTTGCTGGATATTCGATATTCGTATTCCCCGACCCTGAACCCTGAACCCTAGAACATGTCGTTGGTGGCGGCGGGGCACTGTTACGGCGGCACGCCGGAGCGGGGTACTACCAGCCGAAATAGCGCAGGGTGCCGATGATCCAGTCTTCTTTGAGGAAATCAATCCGGCCGGTCAACAGCGAAATGCGCGCCATGACGGTGTAGCCGAACGACGCGCCAAAGCCGAGCATCAGATACGCCACGCCCAGCCGTGAGGTCGCGCGCGAAAACGCGTCGGTTTTCTTGAACGAAAAGAAAAAGTAGTACAGCACGCACAGCACGCCGACGACCAATGACGTATTGCCCAGCGTGGCAATCCAGTTTATTTGCGCCCATTGCACGCGTTCGCCTTGGAATACAACGAGCGGCACCAAGGTTGCCTTGGTCTGTTCAAAAATGAAGGTCTGGATCCCAAGCGGAATGCCCATGCCGGTGCCGATGCCGATCAAGTACGCCATCGGAAAGCGCGAGAGCCAGGCCTGCTTGCGGCTGAAACGCGACAAGAACAGGACGCCGAGACAGAGCGAGAGCAGCATGTAGGCAGCCCAGACCCAATCTTGTGTTGATTGCGCGGGCAGGGTGGCGATGAACTTTTGAAACGGCACGACCAGTTTGGGATAAAAGCCGTTCCAGAATGTCAACACGATGCCGATCCCAACACTGCCGCCGACAAAAATCGCTTCCGTCAGGCGATACAGAACATTATCGCGAAACAAAAAGGAAAAGACGCACAGCGAGAGCACCGCTGCCAGCCATACGCCGATCAAATCCATAAAGGTTTCAGGCGCCATACCGTCTCCGCGCAAAATATTCGATGTTGCCAACCACAATGAAGAACACCACCAGGGCGTGCGCGAACAGCTGCGCCACCATCCGGCGCACGGCCACATTGGGCTCGCCCAGCGCGATTTCATATTCGGCCGCGCCGCGCAGCCCGGCCAGCAAGCCGGTGATCTGCTTTGATTGCAGATACGGCATGTAGCCGGAGATCGAAACGGCGGTCATGCCCATCCCAATCATCGCCTTGTACTTGGTATTGGCGATCTGCATCCATACTTCCGGCACACCCACATAGCCGGTGATGACGACGAGATAGTCAACATCATAGTACGTTTTCACGCCGCGCATAAAGGGCATGTCGGCCAGCGCGCGCCCGCCGTAATCGGTCTCATAGGTGGCGTGCATGTCCTTGCCCATTTGCATCAAGGTATTGAACATGTCGGGGCGGTTGCCGAGGTAGACGTAATGCGCGCCGTTGAGCTGCTCGGGGTACAAGCCGCGCGGATTCTGGGCGCAATTTTCGAGAATGCTTTTCGCCAACGGGGCGCCTTGGGCGCTGGCCGCGGCGATGCCCACCACGCGGATTCCGCGCGCAAAGGCGTGGCGCACCACCGCCTCGGCCATCGGGGTCAACTCGGCCGAAACATCCGGCGCAAAGTCGAAGGAAACCAAGATCACGCCATTCGAGTGATGGCGCGCGCGCGCCAGTTTGGCGGCGACCAGGGCGACTTCGGTTGAACTGGCCGACTGGGCGCGGAGCGTCTGCAGCTCCTGTTCCAGCGTGCGAATTTTCTCTGCCCGCTGTTGCGGCACCGCTTCCACGGCATTGAAGACGCCCAGGGTCATGTCCGACACGCGCAACGTGATCTTGCCGCGATAAAAACTGGCGTACAAGATGACGCCGAACAGCAACGCGTAGATGATCTGCCGGTAATAGTTGCGCCAGATGGTCTCAAACAGCCGCGCGCTCATTCGCCGCCTCCCAGATACGGCCGTTCGATGCCGGTCAGAATTTTGACGCCCGTTGCCAAGCCGCCAAGGGCGACGCCGATGATGATGCTGCGCTTGGCCGCGCTGTTGGGATAATCCATGATCAGTTGTTTCAACCATTCAAAGGTTGAGATGCCATTGATATGCCCGAGCGGAATAAATTGATCGGCCGGCACCTGGCCAATAATCACGATGACGGCCGCAACCATCAGCAGGGCCGCTTCCCACGACTTGATCCGCATCGCGCGGTACGCGGCGGTCAGCATGTAAAAGGCCAGCAGGCAAAAGGTGGTTGAGACCAGCGCGACATGCACATAGGTGAAGTACCAGTCGTACAACGGCGTGCTGTTCGCGCGCAGCGGCGTGCTGACCGCGCCGACCAGCACATTGGTCATACTGCTCTGCGGATCAAAGCCAAAGAGGGTGTGCTCGACGCGCACAATCCGGGTGGTGCGCATCGAGCCCTGCGGATCTGGTTCGTATTGCGCATACTGGACATGGCTCACGGTCGGGCCCCAGGCCGGTTTCAACAAGCCGATCGTGGCAACGAACGCCGCCGTTGCCAACGTGATCATACTGAAGCCCCAGCCGGGCAGCCGGCGCTTGATCTTGTTGCCATGCATGTGCAGCAAGCTGGCCAGCCCGATCGCCAGCGCAAAGACGCCGACAATCATCATCGAGTTGCTGATCCATTCCAAGGCGGTGTCCTGCACAAACGGGTGCGGCACAAAGAATTGCAGCAGCATGAGGGCGCCGGACACCATACAAATCAGCATGGGCAGTTTTGCGCGCATAGGCAGGCTAGATCCTGAAGGTTAAAAAGGTCAATGGTCAATGGCCAATGGTCACGGATCAGCCGCCGGTATTGGCAAACAGATTGACAAACCATTGTGAAAACTGGCCCGGCAGACACGCGTCCACAGTCAGCAACGCGGCCCCCGCCAGCACGGCCACGATAATCACGAGCTTGGCGTAATCCTGCCCTTTCAAGCAGCCCAGCAGCAGCGGCTCGCGCGAGAGATACGCGCTGGCCGCGAATAATTCTTCGCCAATCAAGGTGTAGTCGCAGGCCACAATGAAAAACGGCACCTGATGCTCGGCGCTGGTGCCGGCAATCTGAATCGCGCCGGTGGCCGCGCCGGCTTCCGCCAAAATCAAGGATTCGGCCGCAAACGAACCCATGAAGAAATTCGCCGCCGGCTTTTCACGCACCATGATGCCGCTGACCGCCATGGCGTACGGGAACTGCTCGCCGGTCAGATAGCAGACGTTGTCTTCCTTGTAATTCTCCGGCCGGCTCGCGCGGGTATAGCTGTTTTTCACCAATTCCTGCTGGATCGTCATCACCACCGGATCAATGCACGGCACCAGCAGATCGGTGTCATAGTGCGCGACTTGCTCGGCGACATAGCCAAGGATGTTCATCGCCGCAATCGTGGCGACATCGCCGGCGCCGCCGATGCCCGAGACATACAAGATCGGCTTGCCCAGCTCGGTCGCGCGGCCGATGGCTTCCTCAACCGATTCCAGCCCGGGAATGCGCCGCACAAACAAGGCCTTGCCGCGCCGGGCGTGATAAATGAAATACAAAATCAGCGCACTTAACACGACCAGCGCGATCAGGACATTCAGTTTGTCAAGATCGAACCAGGTGGCATCAATGGTGGCCATCACGTTCATAGTGGATTGTTCATCGAATATTAAACCGCATCAATGGTGACACTCAAAGAGTGGCGATGACTTCAACATTGGCGCGCGGCATGGTCGCCGCCGTGCCGTCGTCGAAGGTGACGGCCACGACACGCGCCTTGGATTCGGTCGGCAATTCGACCGGCTCGACCGGCAGCGCGCTGACCACGCCCAACATGCCGAAGTACGGCTCGCGAATCGCGCGCACCCGCGTGCCCAGGTCGAGCAACAACCGGGTCGTGCGCTCATCCACGGCATGCGTCGCCGGCCGCGCCACAATGATCTCCGGCCGCATCACGCCGGCGCGAATCTGGGTGCGGCCGTTGACCGACGCTTTCATGCCCGCACACGCGCGCAGCAACTCGAAGGTTTTGCCCGCCATCGGGATCGTGCCGAAGCCCTCGGTGATAATCAAGGTGATGCCGAGCGTTTCATGGCCGGTAATCGCCACACCCAGCTCGTAGCCCAGCATGCGTTTCAGATCGGCATCATCGATGCCGCCGACAATCAGCGCGCGGACGCCGACGGCGCGCGCGTGCTGCACGGTCGCAAACGACGCGAACGCGCCACCGACCACGATGCACCCGGCGTGCTGGGCCGTCAGATGTTCGGGTTTCAGTTCCTCGTGCGCGGCCTGGGTTGCCATGGCAATCGTGCCGATCGCTTCACCACCAATGCCGAAAATGCCTTGAATAAATGTACCGGTCGTCTCAATCGTGACCGACTCTTTTTCGATCCGCTCGACGACCACCCCATCAACATAGGCGGTCACTTCGACCGGCACCGGCAGCCCGCGCAACGTCACCTGCCCGGTCACCGGCGAAATTGCCTCGATCGTGCCGGTCATGCTGGATTCGACGCGCGTCTTGAACAAGCCGAACAAGCCTTTGCTTTCGGCGACCAGCTCGCCCTTCTCAACCTGCGCGCCCTCTTTTTTCACCATAAAGCGCGGCAACTCACCCGGCAAAATGCCGAGCATGCTGATGATATTCATCATGTCGGCCGGCCCGGGCAATTCGGTGCGCATGACGACGTGCTCCGCCGTGACGCGCGCGCCCATGCTGACCAGCACGTCACCCGCGATCGGCAAACGCCGCTCACGCCGCAACGTGGTCGCCGCCAACACTTTCAATCCTGGAGAAAAGGCGTTGCCCATACAATTTACAAATTACAAATTACAATGTACAATTTGCAGAGCGGCTGCGCGTTGTTTTGGTGTAGTATTTCTTTGTTGAATTATAGTAGCATGGCTGCCCAAAATAATTGTAGACGTGGGACACCGCAGGTGTCCAATATGAATAGCCGTGGGTGCAACCCACGGATACGAAACAAACAATTGAACAACCCTGTAGGGATTGAATACAAGATGTGGTGGCCGCAGTTGCATGATCACGCTGCGTCATTATTCGACCCCGCCGGGGTCGGATGAATCGGGGTACACCTGCAGCGCCCGGTTCCATTGCTGCAAGGCCGCGATGCGCACCGCCGGCTTCTCTGGCAACTGCAACGGCCGGCCGCGCGTGTCAATGATCAAGCCGACGACACCGCCGCGGACGGTCTTCGTCAGCGGCTTGCCTTTGCCGGCGCCGAGGTTGAAATGGCGCGTCGGCCGCAGCGTCAACTCGGCTGTTTCGCCGTCGTAGAGCGGCAGCACACGCATCTCGCCCGCCGCGAATGTGTGCGTCTCGCCGCGCAGCGTCAGCGTCAGGCACGGCGTGCCGTACGGCGCGCTGCCGACCGGCGCGACTACCGCGCCCAAGTGGACCAGACAGTCGGCTTCAAACACCTCGATCGCGGCGCGCTCGTTGATCTGCGCCAGCACGCCCAGGTGCGGCATCATAAAAATCGAATCGACGGCCAATTGGGTCACGCCCTCGGGCGCAAAGCCGTCAATCATCATCAAGGCCGCCTGCTGCCGCCGCGGCGCGTGCGACAAGACGCCGCCGCTGCCAACCAGCATGTCGAGCGTCAGCATGTTGACCAGGGTCGCGCCCGAAGTCGCTTGCGAAAAGGCGTCACCAATGGTGCGCTGCTGCTGCACGCCTTTCAGCCCGACCGCCATGTTCTTGTGCTGAATAAACGCCAGCCGCAGGGCTTCGCGGCAAATGGCCTGCTCAATCATCAAGCTCTCGCGCTGTTGCGGGATGGTCGTCGGGCGAATCATTTTGTTGCGAATGCCGTTGCGCAACAGGCGCTCGTCCACGTCAAACGGAATCCAGCGCATGATGTTCGGAATTGTCGCCTCGGCCACCACATTCGAAATGCTGTAGCTCATGCCAAGATTGGCGCTGACCGTGCGGTTGAAAACCTGGGCGCTGGCCGGATCGGCCGCCTCGGTGCGAAAGACGCTAAACACATCCGTGGTCGCCCCGCCAATGTCGACGCCGACGACCTGAATGCTTTCGCGCCGCGCGATCAATTGCATGATGTCACCGACGGCGCCGGGCGTCGGCATGATCGGCGCCGAGGTCCACGTCATCAGTTTTTTGTAGCCGGGCGCGTGCGCCATGACATGCTCGAGAAACAGGTCGTGAATCGCGTCGCGCGCCGGTTTCAAGTTTTCGCACTCGAGCGTCGGGCGGATATTAGCGACAATCTGCAGCGCGCTCTTGCCGCCCAAGGTGGCCTGGATCGCAGTGCGCGCTTCAATGTTGCCGGCATACACGACCGGCAAACGATAATCACTGCCAAAACGCGGCTTGGGATCGGCCGCGGCGATGATCTCGGCCAGACTGACGACGTGCCGGACTGTGCCGCCGTCCGTGCCGCCCGAGAGCAGAATCATATCGGGCCGCAAGTTGCGGATGCGCTCGATGCGCTGGAAGACCCGCCGCTTGTCGTTGGTGGCCAGGGTATCCATCACGATCGCGCCGGCGCCGAGGGCGGCGCGCGCGGCACTTTCGGCCGTCATTTGCAGCACGACCCCGGCAACCATCATCTGCAACCCGCCGCCCGCACTCGATGTCGAGACATACGCGTCCGCGCCACTGCCGTCGGGCTGGCGCGGCACCAGCAGATGATCGTTCTCAACAAAACGGCGGCCGGTCAAATCCTCGATTTCCTGCATGGCATTGACCACGCCGCAGGTCACATCCTCGGCCGGCGCTTCAACGGTGGTGGGCGCTTCGCCGCGCGCGGTCAGGCGATAATGCCCGTCACGCTGCTCGATCAAAATCGCCTTGGTAGTGGTCGAGCCACAATCGGTCGCAAGAATGACGTTCAAATTGGAGGGCGTGGTCATCGGGCAACAGTCCTCAGGCAGTATGTGCCGGTTGCGCCGCACGCGTTTCGATGGCGCGCACCAGCAGCTCGATGTTGTGCGACTCTTGCAGCAGGTCGATCACCTCATCCATGCGCGCGGCCGACACGAAGATCGCCAACAGCGGCGATAACACGAGCAAAAGCTGGGAAGACAGGCGCGCCAAGGGCTTGACCGATTCCAGCAATAATACGGCCGGCGCGGCCATGCGCCGCGCGCAAATGCGTGTGGCCAACGTCGCGATCAGCGCGCGGTGATCGCGCTGCGACTGCGGTGCCGCAAAAGCCTGACTGGTGAACATACTCATGGGTGGTTATCGTTGCGCGGCGAGCCGCGCGTGACTATTCCTGCAAAGCCCAAAGTATATCAGAAGTGACCGGCAGCGTCAACCGCACAATTTGCCATGCTTTTGTTACAATACTGGCTCACATTCCGCGAGGATGACCATGCTTGCTCCCCAGCCGTATGACGTGGTGATTGCCGGCGCGGGCATTGCCGGCTGCGCGGCGGCGCTCGAAGCGGCACGCACTGGCGCGCGCGTCGCTCTGCTTGAAAAAACCGTGCTGCCGGGCGGCCTGGCCACCGCCGGCCTGGTCCATGTCTATCTGCCGCTGTGTGACGGCAATGGCACCCAGGTCAGTTGCGGCATCGCTGAAGAATTGCTGCAGGCCAGCATCAAGTATGGCCCCGGCGCAATTCCGGCCTGTTGGCGCGCCGGACACGCCGCACCGGAGCACGAGCGATTTCGCGTGGTCTTCTCGCCGGCGGCGTTTGTGCTGGCACTAGATGAACTGCTGGAACTGGCCGGCGTGACGCTGTGGTATGACTCGGTCGTGTGCGCAACCCGGGTTGAGGCCGGGCGCGTCACCACCCTCGAGGTCGAAAACAAGAGCGGGCGCAGTCGCGTACACGCCGCGTGCTTTGTGGATGCCACCGGCGATGCCGACCTGGCGCGCCAGGCGGGCGCCGCGTATGTCGAGCAAGAAAATTGGCTGTCGTTATGGGCGCTCGAAGCGACCCTGGCGCGCGCCCGTGACGCCGTGCAATGCGGCGCCAGCACGCCCTTGTTGAACCCAATCACGGCCGGCAGCGACAATGTCGGCAACGGCCATCCACCCGGCACAAAAAAATGGCGCGGGACAAACGGCCGCGATATTTCCAACTATGTGATTGAAAGTCGCCGCCTGTTGCGTGCACATTATCAGCAATGCCAGCGCGAACTGGGCGCGCATGGCCGCAGCGCCGCATTTCCGCTGACACTGCCGGGCATGGCACAGTTGCGCACGACTTGCGCGGTGGTCGGCCGCACGACCATGCGCGCGGGCGAGGCCTGGCAGGCGCGCACCGATGCGATCGGGTTGGTGGCAGACTGGCGCAAGCCGGGCTTTGTCTGGGAGATGCCATTTGGCGCATTGCTGCCGCGCGATGTGCGTGGCATGCTGATGGCCGGGCGCTGCATGGCGAGTGTGGACGATGCCTGGGAAGTGACGCGTGTGATTCCGGCGGCGGCGGTCAGCGGCCAGGCGGCCGGCGCGGCGGCGGCGTTGGCGGCACGGCAGGGCATCACACCGGATGCACTGGACGTGGCGCACCTGCAGGAACACTTGCGGGCGCGCGGCGTGCCGCTGCAGTATGCCGACGTCGGCCTGCGGGCGCGGGCGGGCTAGCCGCGGAAGCCGTCCTGGTTGGGCGTTGCTGCTCATGCTTTTTCTGTGACTGATCCGCATGATCCGTCCGCTCCATGAACCGTTCGCAGAAGAACACCGTGCCGTCGTAGATGATCGTCGTCACCTGAAACGAGCGCACGCATCGATAGCCCCCGCTGGGGCGCAGCCGTTTCCCGCCTGGGTTTGTGCTCATACCAATCGTATGCTTTTGATGAGTGCTTCCCGAATCACGCGTTGCGCAATCCACCGCGTGGTAGCTGCCGGTAGCGCCAGCTTTGCACTGGTGTGCAAGAGCCAGCCAATGATAACAGCAAGCCACGTGTGCGACACCCACACCACACCACACAGCTTAAACAAGCCCCCTTCGATCTGGTTGTGTCCGTTTTGCATAAGACGCTGTAACACGCGCTAGCATGAGAATGTTGCAGCTTTTTTGTTTTACTCATGAATGCGCTTTCTACTTTGCAGCGTCCTTGCCGCCCGCGGTGAGGGCGGCTTCTGCAGCCGCGGTCATCCGCGCCGTTGACGGGATCGCCGCCGTTGGCGGGATCGCCGCCTTTGACGGGACTAGGCTGGTGCCTTAGCTAGCCAAGCCAGCTCCAAGCAGGCGCCCGCGGCCACAATTGGCATGACACCTAGTAAGCGCATTCATTAGTAATGGTTGTCGCTCTGGGTCTGGCATGGTGGCTCGTGCGTTTGTGCGCGCACAATAAACACAGTGCTGCGTCGACGGCACGAGCGCCCGTGGCAACGCCGGCTGCAAGACGCGCGCGCGGCATCGCACCCTGCAACCCGATGCGGATAATGGCTTACTGGCCGTAGGTCGCGTGATAGCGGCCCCACCACTTTTCGATTTCGCCCGGCGGCAGGGACGCGGAGGTGCCCAGCATCTGCGCCAGCCAGACGGTGCGCGCCGCATCTTCCACCATGATGGCCGCTTTGAGCGCCGTGGCGGGCGACACATCAAAGGTGAAGACACCGTGATGCCTGAGCAGGATGGCCGGGCCGCGCCCGCGGTGTTGCATAATCGTGCTGGCGATATGATCGTCCACATTGTCAACATACGGCGCGCACGGGATTTCAGCGCCGAATTCGTCGGCGATGGCGGTCAGGATGCAGGGAATCGCGCGGCCGATCGCGGCAAAGGCCGTGGCGTAATTTGAATGGGTGTGAATCACACCGCCGAGCCGCGTGTCTTTTTGGTACAGCAACAAATGATGCAGAAGATCCACCGAGGGCTTCTTGCCGCCCAGATGCGCGCCGCTGGTCGCATCCACAATCGCCAGATCGTCCGGGCGCAGCACCTCGTACTCAATGCCGGAGGGCTTGATGACCATCCGGTTGGTCGCGCGATCAATACCGCTGGCGTTGCCGCTGGTGGCGGTGACCAAGCCGGCCTTGGGCAGCGCGCAGTTGACGCGCCATACTTCCTGCACAAGGGCGTTGAAATCCATATTATTGGTGGTGGTAGACATCCCAGCCGAGATAATTGTCGAGCGCATCAACGATGGCGGCCGAGACCGTACCGCGATTGATCGCCACATGATGTTCGAAGCCGAAGCGGCAAATGAACTGCAGCAAGGCCTGCAACTGCGGGATGCGCATCACGCCATAGCCGCCGAACGTGTCGAGCTTGTCATTGGTAAACTCGCCTTCGCCGGTGTAGGCCGTAATGCCGCCGCGCAGGTCGTCGGTGCTGATCCGGCAGTACGTCAGCGGGCCGGGCGCCAGCGGGCCGACAATCGTGCCGTAAGTGTTGTCCTTGCCGACGCTGCTGGCGATGATCGCCTGGTAATCCATGGTGGCGGCCTTGAACATATCCTTTGGCAGATTCGAGCAGTGAAAGACCACGCACTTGTCGGGATCATCCTGGAAATTGTTGTTCCAATCCACCAGGGCGCTGCAGGTTTGGGTGGCGCACTGCAAGGTCAGCATGGCCAGCAAGCCGCCGACATCCACCTCGCAGGCGCTTGGCACCAGCGCATTGCTGCTCATTGACATGACCGTGCAGGGCACGACGCCAAAATACTGTTCGAGCGAAGTCCAGCATTGAATAGCCGTGCCCAGCAGCTCGTTTTCGCGCACAAACCGGTCAATGACCGCGCCCAGTTTGGCCATTTTCAGGATGGCCGCGCCGGGCACATCGCGGGTACTGACATATTCATTGATGGCCTTCACTTTGGCTTGCACGGCGGGATCGCTCTCGGCCAGCTTGTCGCATTGGCCCAGGACTTCGGAGAGGTCAAGCGTTTCGACGGTGATGCCGGCATGTTCAAATAATTTCTCGCTGTAGCGCACGGTGTTGAACGCGGCCGGGCGCGCGCCAATGGCGCCGACGCGCGCATGCCGCAGCGTTTTGACAATCCGGCAGGTGGCGGCAAACGCGGCCAGGTCCTCCAGAAAATCGGCGGCGTCCGGTGCGCAGGTGTGCTGCGTCGTCAGCGTGAATTTGATGCCGTACTGGCGCAGATTATTGGCGACTGAGATTTTGCCGCAAAAACTGTCACGGCGATGCGCACAGGTCATCTTCGCGGCGTCATCGGGATAGGCGTGCAGCAACACAGGCATATTCAGGTCGGCCAGGCGCAACGCATTGGCGATGGCGCGCTCATCGCCGAAATTCGGCAAGGTGACGATCACGCCATCAATGACGTCGCGGTGCGCGCGCAACAATTCGGCGCATTTTTGCGCGTCAGCATACGACTCGATCGCGCCGAAACAGGACGTGGCATCAGACTCAAGGCAGAGACATGTATAGCCCTGCTGCTCGAGAGATTTCAGCATCAGGGCACGCCCGGCCTTGCACAAATCGGCCGGAAAAAACCCGCGATTGCCGACGATAACGGCGAAGGTTGTTGGGTGCATCAAGAATCCTGTGGGTGCGTTAGCCAGGTGCGGGTAATCCGCGCACAAGTATCCTATCAGAAAGCGGGCGCGCGTGTCAACGCCGCCAGCGCGGCGGCGCGGCCAGCAGCGTCGCAATAAGCAACAGGGTGAACAGGCTGTAGGCCACGATGAAGACGCAGCCGGGCGCATCAAAGAAAATCAGGCGTTGCAGCCAACGGGCGACAAATGATGTGGCCGGACTGCCGCCGGCCGGCGCACGCAACGCATCTTCCCACACCGTCAGCGGGCAGGCCACGCCGCACCACGTCTCCAGCACCACAAGGCCCATCGCTGCCAGATGCAGACAACGGAACCACGGGTTGCGGATCCATGTCCAGCGGCGGATGATGCCCGCCACAATCACGACAAAACCGCCGACCACAAAGACGATGTAGGCGGCATGCACCAGCAGCACAAGATCCGCCAGAAGCGCACGCATGGCCGGGCTCAGGCGTGCGCCTTGTTGATGACATCGTAGCTCAGCAACACAATGTCGTCTTGCTGCTGCTCGATGCCCTTGAGGCGCAGCGTGATCACCGCGTCCGGCGTACACAGGTCGGGCGCGCGGAAAAAAATCTGGGGACTCATGCCGCCCACCAGTGCGGGATGTAGCAGCAGATGGACTTCATCCACCAACCCGGCGCGCAGCAACACGCCATTGAGTGTGCCGCCGCTGTCGACGCGGATGACGCGCACGCCGTACTCCGTGTGCAGCACCTCCAGCGCGCGGGAAAAATCAACCTGCGTGTCGCCGATGATGATGTGCTTGATCGCGCGGTCGTCCAGGTACTGCAAATAGTCGCGCGGGGTGCGTTCGCTGCATAACACGACGCAATCCCGCCAATAGGGCTGCGCGCGCCAGTAATGCCAGGTGCGCACGCGCCCGCGGCTGTCGGGCACGATGAGCAGCGGGCGTTCATCGGACGGGTCTGCCGCGCCGCCCGCTGCATCCATCGCCGTCTCTTCAGGAATCTCATCCGGCGCCCGCAGCAGCGTGTCACAGCCGGCCAAGGTGGCATCTTCGTGCCAGCGCGGAACCAGACTGTAAAAGAGCGCAATGTCGGGCTGGAACCAATCAATCCGCCCATCCACACTGACGGCATTGTAGATAATGACCTGTGGTTTCATAATGGCGCAGCGGGGCTGTGGCACGGGCCGTGGGTGACGGACTATGGTCGGGGCGACTGGATTCGAACCAGCGACTTCTTGCTCCCAAAGCAAGCGCTCTACCAGACTGAGCTACGCCCCGCAACCTGGCTGCAATGCAGCCCATCATGATATGAAAGCCGCTGCGAGATGTCAAGGAAGATTTTCTATTGGGGCGCGGAGTTCGTGCGCGGGCGGCGGCGGCAGGGGCGGCAACTCGCCGCGCGCGCGCCGGCGCGCCAGCAATTTTCCGGTGTGCCGCGCCGTGCGCCTGGCCTTGCGCGTCAGGCGCAGAATGAAACGCCGGATCGGCGGCGTCACGCGCGTTTCACCGAAATAGGCCAACACGCAACGCAGACGGTCGGTGTTACTGATGCAGGTCAAGGGTACGCTCGAAAAATGGAGCGCGCTGATGTCTTTCACCGACCAGCGGTTGCCGATGCGCGCGCCGTCATGCAGGCGCTGGACATCCAGCAGGTGCAAGCGGTAGTCGCCTTCGAGATCGCCCACCAGATAGATGTGTCCGAGATAAAAATCACAATGGACATAGCCGGCATGGTGCAGCCGCTGTGCCATCTGCGCGATGCGCGCCGTCAGCCGTCGCCGCGCACGCAGTGAGAGCTGCGGCCGGGTTGCCAGCAAGGCCTCGAGTGCAATGCCGTGCTCCAGTTCGGCGGTCACAATGAACGAGCCGCGTTCCCAGCAACCGCCGCGCATATTCTCGCCCATGGCGACCGGCGTCACCGACGGAATGCCGAGTGCCTCGACGCAGCGGATGGCGCGCCATTCCATATGCGCGCTCGAGCAATAGTGTTCGCCGCGCAGGCGGCGTTGCAGCGCCTCCCACAACGAGATCGGCGTATGCCGCTTCAGGTAAAAGGTCTTGCCGGCGGCCGCCAGGGTGACCACCGTGCGACCGCGTTTGCGCGTGACGTGCGTCGCGCCGGCGCAGGTCATCATGGCGGTCAGCGACTCCAGCGGCAACTGCGCGCTGCACGCCCACTGCGCGCCATCCACCATAATATCACGCGTTAGTTGCAGTTCGCGCAGCCAGCCTTTTTCAAGGACGGTCGCCCGCAGCCAAGCCAGCCACGCAACGCGCCGCGGTCGCGAACGACCGGCGCCCAGGTACAAAGTCAGCAGGCGCGCCCGATTGAAGACACTGACGCTTTCCGGCCACAGGCAACGGTTCAGCTCGGCGAGTTCATGCCGCCGGTACTGAAACAGGCATGACGGCGACCTGCGTTCGCGCCAACGCTGCCAGCGGCTGGTGGGCCGGCAGGGCAGGCGCGGCAACAGCCGCAGCCGCACCGCGCCGCGGGCATTGATCCGCACCGCGACGCCGTCGGGATGCCACGCCAGAGCATGATAGCCCGCGGCGTGCACAGCACGCGCGGCGTGCGCGAGCACGCTCATCAGCGCGCTCCGCTGTGCAAACGGCAACGGCGCAACGGCGGCGGCACGGGTTGCATCCTGCGCATCCGCCAGCGTGGTGTAACCGGGCAGTACCGCATACAGCAGGCAGGCGTGGCGGGTTCCGCGCAGGATCACTTCACCGTAGGCCATGAGCGGCATGAGCGGCACGCCCGCGGCCCTGAAGCGCCGGGCCTGAAACCGCACTTGCTGCAGGCGCGTGGCCGCACCTCCTTGGGCGCGTACCAGCACCGCATCACAGTGGGCAAGACCACGCCAGGCACGCGGCGCGGCAAGGCCGACCTGCAGACAGACGTTGTACAATTTGCGCGCCGGATCGCGCTGCGCGCGCACAAACACGCGCGCCGGTGTGATCTGCACCGTGCCGCCGCGCAGCGCATCCTCACGGATGAGATCAAAGGCGGAACGAATGGCATTGAACGTCAGCAGCTCACGATAGGGCGCGGCCGGTTCCCAGACCACAAGGTGATCATTGCCATCGCCAATCCCCAGCCATTGCAGCACACAACGCCGCACGGCGCCATGGGCCAGAATCAGCGCCATACCCAGCGCCCAGACCATGCCCGTGGTTGCCAACCCGGCGCGGAGCAACGAGCGATACCATTCCTCAAAGGTGGTGGGCGCGACGACTGCGGCATCAATATAATTTTCCGCGAGCGCAGCAATGATGATCTGGCGGGTGGCGGCCACGGTGGTATTCGGTGGCGGTAGGACGCGCTGGACGCCAATGTAGCCGTGGCGGCTCCGCAGGAAGAAATGGGCCAGCATCGCGCGCATGCCAAGCAACTCGAGCCGGTTTTCCTGCATCGTAATGCTGTCCGGCTCGAAGGGCTCTTCAATCATCGCGCGCATCCGGTCAACAAAGCCTTGCAGCATGCGCAGGTCAACGCCGCGCGCCGTGGCAGCCCGCTCAAATGACGTGAAAAAATCCATGCTCTGAAACCGCACCGCCAAGTGATTGTGCTGCGCCAGTTGCTTTTCCACCGAGGCCAGCAACGAGCAGACGCCAAAGCTGGTGCCAATATCGCCTTGTGCGGCCAGCATATCGAGCTGGCGTGCGGACGCCTCGGCGGTGATGATCGTCGCCTCCTTGGTATCGCCAAAATTGCAGACATACAAGGCTGGCAGCGCGCTGGTGCAGGCCGGTGTGATTGTGCTTTGCATGTGTGCGCGCAAACGCAGTGGGTCGGCCACCACGCTGTTTTTAAACGTCCGGGTGCAGGGCGACAGCAGCACGCTCAGCACGCGCCGCACGGCTTGATCCACGGCGTCCGGCCCGGCCAGCGCCGCCAAATCATCCAGGGCGCTTTCGGTGACAAAAATAGCCGGCCGTTCGACCGCGGCGCTCCACACATTCGTGAACGCAGCCGCCGCCGGCACATTGGCGCGCCAGCGCAGTAAGACCGGTTCACAACGCGCATACTCCGCCACCACGCGCACCTGCGCGCCATGCCCGATCACCCATTCGACGGGCATCGGTCGCGCAAGGCAATAGAACAGGCCCGCGGTGACGAGCACCGCCAGCACTGTCCAGAGGATGATTATAATGCGGGTTCCCATACCATTCTTTCGCGGTACTTCCTTTCGCAACGAAATGAATTAGGGTGGTGCCGTTGCGCGCCGATTCTGCACGACGGTCGCCCAAAACACGAGGCCATACAGCACGCCCAGCACATTCAGCCACACATCCGGCCAGCCAAAATAGCGGCGAAACATGTTGGGATTGCTCCAAGTGCAGCCAAGGACGCGCACCAGGGCGGGAATGTATTTCGTCAGATATTGCACGCCTTCGTCACCCGCGCCGATCAGCACACCCGTGACGGCCGCGCCAAGGTACGCCCAACCCGCGCCGACGTGCTGCCGCCACGCGCCATACAACAAGACCGCCAGCACGCCATATTCAATAAAATGAAAGCGTTCCTCGGGATACTGCGTCAGGCGCGTCAGTTCATACCAATACACGCGCGCCAGCAGCAGCGCACAGACATACGCCACGGGGCGCACAACCCGGCGCAAGGAAACAAGGTAGATGACCAGCGCGAGCGCCAGCGCCGCGAAGACCACCCACGTGCCGGCCTGCTGCTGTGCCGGCGTGAACTGCGCCCGCGCCCACGTGATCACGGGCCGGCCGAGCGGCAGGGTGAGGTAGAGCACCAGCGTATAACATGCGCAAATGCCCCACCAGCGGCGGCGTGGGTGCGCAGGTGGCATTACTCAGTCTTGCGGCTCAAACATGCCTTTGTCGGCGCCGCATTCCGGGCAGACCCAATCGTCCGGCAGTTTCTCGAACGGGGTGCCCGGCGCAACGCCATTGTCCGGATCACCAAGTGCGGGATCGTACACATACCCACAAACGGAACAAACCCATTTCGCCATGACGCACTCCTTAAGGTAAAGTAAGCGGTGATCGTTGTCGTTGTCACGCGCCCGATCCAGCATTCGGGCGTTGTGCTATTATAATCCTGCCCGGCTTGTCTGTCAAGGCGCCCGTGGGTTGGCCTGAAAATCAGGATGAAAGCGCCCATGACAAAGGACGACAAACTCACTCGCCACGAGCGGGGTTGTCAGCGCTGCGGCACTTGACAAGCCCCCGGTCAGTTTTGTCTAATAGTTGTTCACCCGCTGAGTATGCTGATGACCACCATTCTGTTTGACCTTGGCAATGTGCTGCTGTTCTTCGATCACGGCAAGGCGCTGCGCGAATTGGCGAAACATGTCAATCCGTTGACCGCCCTGCTGCTGTGGGCACGCAAAGACGAATTTCTCAAAGATATACGCAGCGAGGCGGATTTGCTTGAAACTGGGCGGATGTCGCTCGAACAATTTTATGCGCGCCTGAAGAGCAAAATCGGCTTGACCCTCGCTTATGATCAGTTCCGCGCCATCTGGAATGACATTTTCACGCCCAACGAGCCGGTGCTGGCGCTGGCGCAGCAGCTCGCCACACAGTATCCCTGTTATGTGTTGTCCAACACCAACGCCTCGCATCTCGACCATGCGCTGGCGCAGTTTCCGCAATTGGGTTTTGCGCGCGGGTATGCCACCTCACATGAGCTGGGCGTGCTGAAGCCGGCGCGTGCGTTTTTCGACGGGGCTCTGGCGAAATTCGGGCTGCGCGCCGAGGAATGTGTGTTTGTTGACGATCTTGAAGAGAATGTGCAGGGCGCGCGCGCAGCCGGCCTCGATAGCTTCCGCTACCTCGCGCCCGAGCAGTTGCAGCAGGCGTTCGCCGCGCGCGGCATCGGCGCGCCGATGGCGTGAGCAGCGCATGCCCCGACGTTGATCATCCCCGTGCTGTCTAGCCCGGCAGATCAAGGGGTTAAGACTCTTGCGGCTCTGCGTGCCAAGCCCGGATGCGCGCCCCTGGCAAGAAATCGGGTATGACCAGAAATCGGGATTTTTGACATCCAAGCGCTGAAATGGTATAGTAGGTAAGTTCACCGGACCATCTCTGCCTGTTTCTTATGCAAGCACCTGCCATCGTCTATGTCCAAAAGCATCGCCACGCGCGCACCATTGTGAAACAAGCTGCAGACTCACCAACCCGAATGGAGGCCACCCCATGAACACGCACATCAGCCGCACACAGATACGCCTGTTAGGTCTGGTACTCGCGGTCATGGCCTTGAGCGCAACCTACGCACAAGAGCCGCCCGCGACCAGCTACGCGCCGGTCGTCATGAAGGAGAAGTTCGCAGATGTTATGAGCCGCATGAAAGCCGCGAAGCCGGCGATCATGCAGCGCCAGATGGCCTTGCTCAACGAGCGTTACGACCTGAGCAACCGGCCGGCCGCGGGCGTCATGATGTCGGCAGGCAGGAAAGCAGTTCAGGCGGGCGTCCGCGTTAAGTTGCCCGCTGGCACGACCTGGGAGACGCTGGCCGGCATGACGCCCGACGAGATGCGCGAGAAAGGCCTCTGGCCCAGCGGCTTCTACCCTCTGCCGCATCCCAATCACCCGGAAGGCGGCATGGTCTTTGCGCAGTTCGTGATTGATGAGGTCAACAAGCAAGAGGGGCGCGACCTGACGCGCTTCGACCTGGACTACGATTTACCGGACCATTTCTTGCCCGAGTTCCCCGCGCCGATCTATCTGACGACGCGCACGGATCTCGGGGATGTGTCTCAGGGGAAGCATGTCACCATCATGAACTACTACGAGCTGTTCAACGGGATTCTGAACCCCAAGCAACTGGAAGGACTGCGGCTGCTGGTCACGCCGTTCGCGCAGCAGCAGTTCAACCAGACCGATGATCGGCGCTCCGCCTTGCCGAGTCGGGGCGTGACCTGCTTCGATTGCCATGCCAACGGGCATGCGGACGGGGCCACCCACCTGGTGGGCGATATCCGGCCGCAGGAACTCAGGCATCGCCTGGACATCCCCTCACTGCGGGGCGTGAACATCCAGCGCCTCTTCGGCTCCCAGCGTGCCCTGAAGAGCGTCGAGGATTTCACTGAGTTCGAGCAGCGCGCCGCGTACTTCGATGGCGACCCAGTTATCGCCACCAAAAAAGGCGTCAACATCCTCGACCGCGGAAGCCAGGTGCATTTCATGGCCGAGTTCCAGTCAATCTTGGACTTCCCGCCGGCACCGAAACTGAATATCTACGGCAAGCTCGATCCTGCCAAGGCGTCCGCTGCCGAGCGCAGAGGCCAGAAGCTGTTCTTTGGCAAGGCCAAGTGCGCCGTGTGCCATCCCGCGCCGTACTACACGGACAACCTCATGCACAATCTACAGGCGGAGCGATTCTTCAAGCCCAAGATGATTAATGGCCGCCTGGCCTCCGCGGATGGTCCCATTAAAACCTTTCCCCTGCGCGGCATCAAGGATTCACCGCCCTACCTGCACGACGGCCGACTGCTGACGCTGGACGACGCGGTTGAGTTCTTTAATCTGATTCAACAGATCAAACTCACGGCACAAGAAAAACAGGACGTCGTGGCGTTCATGCTGGCACTGTAACCGGCCGATGTCAGTTTCCGGCCCGGCACCGGAGCTGCAGCGCGAACGCCCTAGAATCTGGTCGCGGAGCTGGCCGCGCGCGGCATAGTTGTGCACGGTATGTTCGTGGGCGCCAAGCCGGCGGACGGTGGCGCCGGCGTGTAGCGCAGCAGCGGATCGCCCACAAACACGGTGTGCCACGACAAAAATGGCGTGGCGCTGTAGGCGGCTTCAATGAAGGTCAGGCCTTGGCCGTCGGCGCGCACGTACTGTTGCGCGAACACATCCGGCTGCGGCCAGCCGGCAACCAGCGGCTCAAAGACGGTGCCAATTGTCGCACTGACACCTGCACGCACCAGTCCTGGCACGGCCTGCTGGGCCAGTCGCAGGCCTGACGCGCCAAAACTGCAGACGTGCACGCCAATCGCGCCGGGATTCCAGCGGAAAGTGCCGAAGGTGTTCGAGGTGCAATCGCCGTTCGGCCCGGCATACCAGCCCCAATAAAAGCTCACAGGGTCGGCCGGCGGCGAGACCAACGCCTGATTTGTGTCCAGCACGGTTGTCAGCCCTTGGCTGCGCAACCACGCGGCCGCGCGCATCAGCATTTGATTGTAGGCGGTGACCAGGCCGTCACGGCTGCCATTGACTGTGGGTTGCAGGTCAATGACGGCGCAGCCGGCGGTCGCCGGCGCGGCCGTGGTGGCGCGCGCGATCAAGGCCAGCACATCGCGCGGCGTGGCCCCGTCTAAGCGCGCAATCAGCAGCATATCCTTGCGATCAAAGGCGCACGTGCTGTGGAAATATGGATTGGGCGACGTCATCAGACCGGCCGTGCCAGACCGGCCTTTGGTGGCGAGCTCGGCGTCAACACTGGCCCAGGCGGTCGAGAGCGGGTTGCCGGCGTCCGGCCCTTCGTCGAGCACCCGCCAAGGAATGCCATAGCACAAGACAACCGCACGGGTTTGGTGCGCGCGCGCGGCGGCCAGAATGGGCGCTTCAATCTGCGCGCGATAAACCGCTTGTGAGACGGCGCCAACATCCGGCACCGCGATGCTGATTACATTGCCGCGCGGAATGGCGCGCGCGGCGCAGTAGGCCGCGGCAATGTCTTTCGACGCGCCGCTCGTGCTGTTGGCGACGACCAGCACGTCACGCGGCGACAGCGCACACAACGTCCCGCACCACGTCAACAGACAAACAGAAAACCAGCGCAGCATGCTAGTATTGTACGCGCTCCACCCCGGCGGTGTCAATGCACGGTCGCGGACAGGTTACTAACGAGAGTGCTTTCTGCTTTGCAGCGTCCTTGTAGCCGCCCGCGGTGAGGGCGGCTTCTGCAGCCGCGGTCATCCGCATTATGCATGGTGAAAAATGACCTGGCTACCGCCCTGTTCGAATTCAAAGGGGAGCTCCTTCATATCGCGCAACGCCGCGCGAATGCCGGCATGCGCGTCGGGCGGCGCGACAAACAGGAGAAAGCCGCCGCCGCCCGCACCAAGCAGTTTGCCACCGATCGCGCCGGCGCGTCGCGCAGCCGCATAGGCCGCCAGAATAGCGGGATTGGCGATTGCGGTCGAAAGCGTTTGTTTCAGTTCCCAAGAGTGGTGCAGCAGCGCGCCAAAATCGCTGAGCGGGCGTGCACTGGTCAACACCCGCACGCCTTCATCCACCAGCGCGCGCATTTCGAGCAAGGCGGCGTCATTGCCGCCGGCCGTCGTCTTGGCAATTTGTTCTTTGAGGACTTCATGCGCCAGGCGCGTCAAGCCGGTGTAGAACACGATCAGCTGCGCGCGAAATTCTTGCAGGCGCGCGCGGGTGAGCGGGAGCGGCGTGGTGGTGATGTTGTCCTCGCTGGTAAAGCGCACATGGCGCAGGCCACCGAATGCGGCCATGTATTGGTCCTGGTAGCCGACGTGTTCCTTGATCCGATGATGCTCGATCGCACAAGCTTCTTGCGCCAGGCATTGTGGGCCGACGGCCTCGCCGCGATAGGCGTGCAGCGCGTGCAGCAGGCCGACCGTGAACGAGGACGACGAGCCCAGACCAGTGCGCGCCGGCAAGTCGCCCATGTAATGGATTTCGAGCGGCAGCGGCGTCTGCAGGAAGCGCAGGCATTCGCGCACCGAGGGATGCTCGATCTCCTCGATGGCGTTGGCCGTTTCGGTTTTGCGATAAGTCACGCGCAGCTTATAGTCAAAGAAATCAAGTTGGCTGCTGACCTCGATGTAACTAAATTTATCAATCGCGGTGGCCAGGACGGCACCGCCGCCGTGTTGCGCGAAAAATTCACGGTAGTCGGTGCCGCCGCCCAAGAAACTGATGCGAACCGGTGTGCGGGTAATGACAATCATAGGGAGTCAAAGCTAAAGATTAAATCTTAGATGTTGAATGTTAAATGTCAAATGTTAAATTGTCAAGGCGTACCTACAGAAGGTCATTTCCCGGATTTTGACCGTGCGGTCTGACGCGATGCTGTAAAGATCGCAATAAGTTCATTGCATTCCTGCAGCAAAGGTATGATTTTGCCTGCCGGTTTCATTAATTGAAGATCCTGAATCATCAACAAGCACACGCGTGTTTCGCGAAGTTCTTTAAGACAAACACCAAGTTTGTGGATAAAATCCGCTCTCGATTCGGCGGCAAGCGCTTCGCCATAATTATGCGCGGGCGATGTGCTGCAGCGCACAAGCTGACCTGCAATGTGATTGCCCACGCGCGTCTTGGGCAATGCTTCCACCAAATGCATAGCACGAACAGCAAACGCAATCAGACGTCGCTCCAAATCGTACGTTCGGGTAACTAATTCATTATTCATCATTCAATATTTAACATTTTACATTTGCAGTCTTGTGCTGCTCGCAGCCGCGCACAAACTCCGCTGCAACTGCCAGTCGTTCGGGCACACCAATATCGAGGAATGGCGTGGTGGTGATGGCCGCGCGCAGGGCGCCCGGCGTCATGTGTGGAAAGACATCCCGCTCGAATGACAGAGGGACGGTCGCCGGCAGGTCGCGCAGCCACGCGGTGCGCAAGCAGTACACGCCGGCGTTTACCACGCCGGCGCCACCGGCCACCCCTTTTTCCAGAAAGCCGGTGACGCACCCCGATGCATCTACCAAGACCGTGCCGTAGTCGCGGGCATCCTCCACGCGCGAGACGAGCAGCGCGGCCGGCGCATCTCCATGCGTGGCGGCGCACAGCGGCGCGAGGTCGGCCGGGCAGAACGAGTCGCCATTACAGACGAGGCACCACGGTGTGGCAATGTGCGGCGCTGCCAGGCGCGCGGCGCCGGCCGTGCCGCGCGGCTGATCTTCCGTCACACAGCGGGTCGTGACGCCGGCTACGCGCGGGTGTTGGAAATGCGTGAAAATTGCCTCGGCGCGATAGCCGAGGGAAAGAATCACCTCGGTAATGCCCTGGGTACGCAGCCATTCAAGCTGCCATTCAAGGAACGGCCGGCCGGCGATGAGAATCATCGGTTTGGGAATGGTCGGGTGGATGGCGCGAATGCGCGTGCCAAGCCCGCCGGCCAGGATAATCGCGGTCATGGCAGCAGGCCTTCCTCGCGCAAGAAGCGCAGGACGCTGTCGCGCGTGGCCGGCACGTGCGTCAGCGCGCGCAGCTTGGCATTGTTGACCTCGTAGAACTGGCGCGGCAACGCGGATTGCTCCTGGCCGGTCTTGCCCAACAGATCCCGAATGGCGCGCAGCGCGATGACGCCGCTGCCGCACACATTGAAAATCTCGTGCGTCGCGCCGCGCTGCAGCAATTCGCAAACAATACGGCCCACCTCGTGGGTGTGAATGTATTGAAATTGAGAATCGAGATGCACCCGCAGTGGCACGTCATGCACAAGATCAAACACCGGACTCTTTTTCATGCCGGGGCCGACCATGCCGCCCAGCCGCGTGATCAGCCAGTCGGCGCAGGTCGTGCGCACATATTGCTCGGCCAGCCATTTGTGGAAGCCATAGCGCGACTGGCGTGCCGGATCAAGCGCGACCACCTCGGCGGTGTCGGCCGGATCGGCAAAGGCAGTGTAGACATCCACCGTCGAGATCAACACATGTTTTTTGGCCGGAAAATCCTGGAGCGAGCGGACCACGCTCAGCACCGACAATTCAAATTCGCGCGCCGGATCTTCATCCGCAAGAAACTTCTTGGAATTGCCGTTAACGTTGACCAGCACGTCGCACGGCTGCCCCTTGCAGGCGGCATAGTTGTCGAGATCCACGCCGAGGCAGGTGTCCAGCTGCCGCAATGCGGACAGCACGGCCGCGCCGACGAAGCCTTGTGCGCCTAGGACGATGATCATAAGCGCAGCGCGCCGGGGATGTGATAGTTCTGCTTGAACCACGCGATCGTCTCGGCCAAGCCGTCGTGCAATGAGGTTGTGCAGGACACGCCAATCAGTGTCTGCATACGCGCGACGTCAAAGCCCTTGAACAGTTGGCCGTCCGGCCGCGCCGTGTCCCAGCGCACCACGCCAGGAAAACCCATTTGCGCGACGACCGTGTCGTACAGCTCTTTGATGGTCGTTTGGGTGCCGCTCGAAATGTTGAAAAACGCGTCACCGTCATATTGCTCGAGCGTGACAACCAGGGCGCGCGCGACATCTTTGACATAGACGAAATCGCGCACCGGCGCGCCCGTGCCCCAGGCAACGATTTCCTTATCGCCACGCGCCATCGCCTCGTACACTTTGCGAATCAAGGCGGGAATCACATGCGATTCGTTCGCGTTATAATTGTCAAACGGGCCATACATGTTGCCGGGCACAGTGACAATAGCGTTGAAGTGGTGCTGGACGCGATACGCCCAGGCCTGCACCAGGTTCATTTTTTTGGCCATTGCGTAGCCGGCGCTTTCAAGCTGCGGAAAGCCGTTCCACATGTCGCTTTCGTTGATGGGCGCGGGCGCGTGCGCGGGATAACTGCAGCCGCCCATGCAGGTCAGGTACTTGCGCACGCCGGCGCGCCAGGCCTCGTGCATGACCATGGTCTGCATCAGCAGGTTGGTATAATAAAAATCGGCGGGGCGTTCGGCGTTGGCTTTAATGCCGGCGCTGAGCGCGGCGAGGTGCACGACGAGCTCCGGCTGGTGCTCGGCAAACATGCGGCGCACCTCGGTCTGCTCGAGCAGGTTGTAGTCCTTACTCGACAGCGCGGTGACGTCGGTGTAGCCGGCCTTGGCCAGCGCCGCGAGCAGATTGCGGCCGAGGAAGCCGGTTGCGCCGGTGACGAGGAGGCGGCGATGCTGAAGGTCAAGGGTCAAAGGTCAAGGGGTGTTGTGGGGTTGGCGTAGTTTCTGGGTCAGAGACGAGATGCCCTTTGAGATCTTGAGCGCCATAGCGCGACGTTCTTTGGCGATTTCCGCCGTCACATACCTCACATCTTCGGCAACATAGTACATGCTGCGCATCTCGCCACACGAACCCTTGGCGATATCCAAGAAGCGCGCATAGTCAGCAACGGGTTCGCGCTCAAATCCTTCGGCGATATTGTTCATGATGGAGATGCCACAGCCTTGGATCTGGCCCTTGAATATGTAGTCGCGTGCCCCCGGACTATCTGGGCCAAAATCCGCGTAAACTGCTTTGACCAGCAGGCGCGCTTCCTGCCAGATCCAAAGATCCTCGAACGAATGTGGGCGCGCGTTCATTGTTCTCTCTCTTTTCCTTATTCCTTTACCCTTTGACCTTTGACCCTTGACCCTTGACCCTTGACCTTCTTCACAGGTTTGTCATCTCGCGCCGGCTGAGGAGGCGGTAGCCGACCAGCAGCTCGCGGATGCCATCCTCGACCCCGCGCCGGGCCACAAAGCCGCGCCGGTTGATCTTGTCGTTCGAGACAATGTAGTTGCGCTTGTCCGGGTCGTCGCCGATCTCCGCGAAGTGAAGGTAGAACTTCGGCACCTGCTTCTTGACCAGTAAGGCCAGCTCTTCCTTCGAATAATTGGCATCATTCAAGCCGACATTGTAGGGCTCGCCCTGCATGGCGTCATAGTTCTTCAGGCAGAAGGCGAAGCAGTCGGCAATATCGCGCACATGGCAGAAGTTGCGCTTGAAGTCTTTTTGAAAAATGATAATCGAGCCATTGGTCACGGCTTGATAAGTGAAATCATTGACCAGCAAATCAATGCGCATGCGCGGCGAGACACCGAACGCCGTGGCCAGCCGCAGCGTAATCGCAGTGCGGCTGTCGAGCAGCAGCTTCTCGGCGTCGCACTTGGTACGGCCATATAACGAAATCGGGTTGAGCGGCGTCGCTTCGGTGCAATGCAGATCGCCACTGGTGGCGCCATAGCCGCTGTTGGTGGTGGGATAGACAATGCGCTGGGCGGCGCTGCGCACGCGGTTGAGCATGGCGATCGCCTCGTAGTTGATCGAGGTGGCGGAGAGCGGATCGCGCAGGCAGGCGGGAAAGCCGACAATTGCCGCCAGCGGGATGATGGCATCCACCTCCTTCAGCAGCGCCCGGACGAGCTCTTCGTTGCGGCAATCGCCATAGACAAAATTGAACGAGGGATTGGCGCAGTACTCAAGCAGACTATTCTGGCGAAAGAGCAAATTGTCCAAGACCGTCACGCGATAGCCGTCCTCGAGCAGGCGGCCGGTGATGATCGAACCAAGATAGCCTGCGCCACCGGTGATAAGTACATGTGTCATGCGCTGCGTCTTCCCCAGGGATAAAGCACGTCCGCCGGGACGTTGAATAGTACGATGATACGAAAAACAGTGCAGAATGGCAAGTGCAGAGGGCACCTATGTGTCACGCACGTAGAACGGTCACCCAAGGTTTGCCAACTTGCATTTTCGCTCCCTTTTTTGTTATCATCTTTTTACGAGAGAATTGCCGTTGACCATTGATACATGACTACTGTAACTTCGCGCGTCGCCCGTATCGCGACAGAAAATGCCCTCCATCATTATTGCCTGTTTGCATGAAGAAGACACGATCCGCGCGTGTCTCGAACGCGTGACGCGCGCGGTGCCGGACGCGGAGATCCTCGTCGTCCATGGCGGCACCGACCGCTCGCTCGCCATCGCCACCGAGATGGCGCGCACCAATCCGCATATCGTCCCGCTGCGCAACGAACATGATCAAGGCAAAGGCCATGCAATCCAAGTCGGTATTGCGCATGCCACCCACGCGGTGATGTGCCAATGGGACGCCGACCTGCAATTCCCGCCCGACGACATTCCGACCGTGCTCGCGCCCATTCAAGCCGGCACTGCCGATCTGGTGATCGGTTCGCGCTTCATGCCAGGCGCCGACCGCTCGCAGTACAAGTTCAGCTTCTTGCGCGGCGTCGGCAATGGGATGGTGAACCGCTGGACCAGCCTGATGTGCGGCCGGCGCATGACCGACGTGACCACCGGCTGCAAGGCCTGGACGCGCGCGGCGATCACCCAGATCAATTTCCAGGACAAGCAGTTCGTGTATGAAGTTGAAATTGTGGTGCGCGCCGCCCGCCTGGGCTTGCGGATTGTGCAAGTGCCGGTGCGGTATCACAACCGCCAAGGCGGTGTCTCCGGCCATGGCAGCGGTTGGCGCGAGATCATGAGTCTTATGAACTGTGGTCTGAGATTGCTGTGGACCGCCACCCGCATCCGCCTGACCACTTGATGGTAATGTCAACGGGTGCCGCAGAAAAGGTAGGGCGGGCAGGCCCTGCCCGCTGTTGCCGAAATTGTTGCCGCCCGCGCTGAGGGCGGTGCGGTTTGGCGGAGTCTGTCGCAGCCGGCGCTAACGCTGAAACAGAGTGCTGTTTCTTCTTGCGTGCAACAACAGGGCACTGCGCTTGACAGGTGGGCGTCGTCTGGGTACAATACTCACGCTCCGTTTCATCATTTAACACGAGGGCGCCGCACACGGCATGTATATCTTCTTACGATTCATTCGCAACGCCTGGAACTACAAAGCACGCCTGATTGTGTCCATTCTGTGCATTGTGGGCGTCAACATCTTTCAGATCGGCTCGATCGGCAGCTTGATCCCTATTGTTGACCGCATTGCCAATGACAGTCAGATTGCCGTGCCAAAGTCCGTCACCGCTTTCTTTGCGTATATTGGCGTGAGCGACTTTTCCCAGCGCGTGATTCACTATTTGAACACGACGAATCGCCACACCCTGGTCATCCAACTGACCATTTTCTTTTTGCTGGCGACCGTCCTGCGTGGCGTCTTCGATTACGTCATGAAAGTAACCATGGAGTCGGTGGCGCAAGGCGTCATGCGCGATTTCATGAAGCATATGCATCAGCATTTGCAGATTCTGCCGGTCCAGTTTTTCGCCAAAACGCGCACCGGCGAATTGATCAGCCGCCTGACCAACGACGTCAATCTGGTGCAGGCCAGCTTGTCGGCGCGCTTGATCGAAAGCGTGTGCGACATCACCCAGTTGCCGTTTCTGGCCGTGTTCTTGCTGGTCACGGATTGGAAGATGACCTTGTTGTTGTCCCTGGCCATTCCCTTGCTGATGGGCCCGATCATTGTCATTGGCCAACGCCTGCGCCGCCTTTCCAAAAAATCGCAGGAGAAAATCGCCGATATCATGTCCATGCTGCAAGAAACCATCACCGGCATTCGCATTGTGCGCGCCTTCAACATGGAACAATATGAAGTGCGCCGGTTTGACAAACAGGCCAACCGCTTCTATCACCTGCGCATGAAAGCTATCCGGCGCGACGCCCTGATTGGCCCCTTGACGGAAATCGTCGGGATCGGCTGCGCCTTGCTGGTCGCCAACATCATGCTGGGCCGCGTACTACAAAAGCAACTCTCGCCCGGGTTTCTGGTGGCCTACATCGCCCAGTTGGTGATTATGATGAAGCCCTTGCGCAGCATCGGCAAAGTCAACAGTTTGATTCAGCGCGCGGTTGGCGCCTTGGTGCGCATCTACGATCTGCTGGATACCAAATCGTCCATCGTTGAGATCCCGGCCGCCATTGAACTGCCGCCGTTGCAGCACGACATCCGCTTCGAGCATGTCGCCTTTGCCTACGATCCGGCCGGTGCGCCGGTGATCAAAGACCTGACCCTGCAGGTCAAGGCCGGCGAGATGATCGCGCTGGTCGGCCCCAGCGGCGGCGGCAAAACCACCTTTGCCAACCTTATCCCGCGCTTCTATGATGTGACCGACGGCGCGATTTTATTTGACGGCGTCGACCTGCGCGACGCGACCTTTGCCTCGCTGCGCGGCCAGATCGGCATGGTGACCCAGGAAACCATTTTGTTCAACGATAGCGTGCGCAACAACATTGCCTACGGGCGCGCCGATATTCCGCTTGACGACGTGATCGCCGCCGCACAGGCCGCCAACGCCGACGGCTTCATCCGCGAAATGCCCGAGGGCTATGATACCGTCATCGGCGAGCGCGGCGTGCGCCTCTCCGGCGGCCAGCGCCAACGCCTGGCCATTGCGCGCGCCATCCTCAAGAATCCGCGCGTGCTGATCCTCGACGAAGCCACCTCCGCGCTCGACACCGAAAGTGAACGCCTCGTCCAGGAAGCCATTGACCACTTGATCAAGGATCGCACCGTCTTTGCCATCGCCCACCGACTCTCGACCATTCAGCACGCCGACCGCATCCTCGTGCTGGTGGACGGCGATGTGGTCCAGATCGGCACGCACGACACGCTGATCACCGACGAAGACGGCTTGTATAAAAAGTTGCATGACATGCAATTCCGCGACCCCGGCCATGCCGTGCCCAGCGGCTTTATTGATTTTATCAAGTTCAAACTCCGCCAGGCGCGCGAACGTCGCGCACAACGGCGGCTTAACGAAACATCCACTCCGCCCGCGCTATGACCCGCTTTCTTCTCCGCAGTGCGTTGTTCTTGGTTGTCGCCGCCGCCGTCCTGCCGGCCGAGGAAATTATTGATTATCTTGACAAACTGGATGCGCAATTCAAGCGCACGCGCACGGTCAATACCGTGCAGATCAGCGCGTCTCCGCAATTGGCCGAGCGCACCTTCGCCATCTTTGTCAAGGAGCAACTCGAAAAAAAGGCGGAGCGCCAGGCAATCTTGAAGCAATGGGTCCCGCGCTACTATGCGATGCAGCGCGACGGTTATGTCTTTGCCGTTGAATTTCTGTTGCTCAACCAGAATTTGGACAGCAATGTCGAAGTGCCCTTGACGGGTGATCTACGCCGCAATATTGTGTTGATCAATAGCAAGGGCGAGACCGGCATGGCCTATAAGGTTACCGGCGACAATGTGGCCAAATTGGATTTCATGTATCCCAAAAAATTGATCACTTGTTACTTCAACACAGTCAGCGCGCACGGCAAGCCGCTGCTGTACAACGGGATCACCTCCTTGAAGTTGCAGATCTCCGGGCTGGGCGCCGCCCTGCCGGATACGGTCCTCACATGGGATATGCCGTTGTCTTACGGTGACATGCCGCGCCCACCGCCAATGAGTTCACGCTTTGGCACAAAACCGTTTTATTCGTTGATCCCGCAGAAAAGTAACGTCTGGTATCGCGTGGACCTCGCGCCGGCGCTGCCCCGTGCGCCGGCCGCCGCGCCGCGCCCTGCCGCACCGCGTTCCTAAACCCGCACAGGCTTTTATGCAACCCACCGAGCTGGCCCGCACGATTCAACACACCTTGCTGAAAATCACCGCGACGGCGGATGACCTTCGGCAGCTCTGCCAGGAAGCGCGCACCTATAATTTCCAGGCTGTCTGCGTCCAGCCCATGTGGGTGTCGCTGGCGGTGGACGCCTTGCGCGGCAGCACCAGCACGGTCTGCGCTGTCGCCGATTTCCCGCACGGCGCCGGCGGGCGCGCGGCCAAGGCGTGCGAAGTGCGCGACCTGGTTGCCAAGGGCGCGACGGAAGTAGATGTCGTTTGTAAAATTGGTTATCTGCGCTCCGGCATGGCGCGCGAATTTCAAGACGATCTGGCGGCGGTCGTCGAGGCCGCCGACGGCGCCATCACCAAAGTAATTCTTGAAACGTCCATTCTGACTGACGACGAATTGCGCCGCGCCATTGATCTGGCCGTCGCCGCGCGCATGGATTATATCAAGACCGCCTCGGGCTTCAACGGCCCGGGCGCGACAGTTGCAATCATCGCCCGCATGCGCGAGCTGGCAGCCGGGCGGGTCAAGATCAAAGCGGCGGGCGGCATTCGCACGCGTGAAGATGCTATCGCCATGCTACAGGCCGGCGCGCAATTGCTCGGCACCAGTTCCGGCGTGGCCATCATGCAAGGCGCCACCGCCACGACGCAATATTAGTAATCCGCGCATAACCATTTGACGAAGAGATAAAGAGATTTATAGAGTACAAGAGTTGCCACTAGAGTGTAAATGGTAACCGTCTCATATCTGGAGACCCCCACGGCCTTGCGCCGTGGGTGAATGAGATTGAGCAACAACACGCCACCTTTCTTTCAATCGCTGCTTCCACCGATCCCGACGCCGGCGGGATCGGTGGGGAGCCGGATAGGATCCCGACGCCATGCGCATCCATGTGACCATCAATGGCCCGTTGCGCCATCCCTTTGACGCCAGCGCCGTGACGCTGGAAGTGCCGGCGGCGGCGACCGTTCAGAGCGTGCTGCGCGCACAGGTGCACCTTGAAGACACAGAAATCCGGCACGTGGTCGTGCTGCACAACGGCGCGCACGCCGCACTATCTGCGCCGCTGCGCGACGACGATCGCGTGGATTTGTACCTGCCGGTCGGCGGCGGCTGACCACGCCGCGAAAGACTATCGCAAACGACATTCACTGCCGTTTGCCGATAGCAGCATGCATTACTAATGAGTGCGCGTTCTAGTTTGCAGCATCCTTGTAGCCGCCCGCGGCGAGGGCGGCTTCTGCAACCGCAGTCATCCGCGCCGTTGGCGGGATCCACGCCGATGACGGGACTCCAAGCAGCTCCAAGCAGGCGCCCGCGGCCACAATTGAAATGCCAACAAGTAAGCGCACTCATTAGTAGTTGTCAAAAGTGATAGCGCTTGAGCCCGCGGGTCCTCTCGGCTACAACCGGCCGCGCCGCTTGGGTTGGCGGCGGAACATGCCTTCGGGTTTGGCGCGCGGATTCTCGCCGTAATGCATCAGGTAGTACACCCGAAATCCGCCCGCCGGGTCGAGCACCAGCACGGGCGAGATAACTTCGTTGCCGCGCACACGCACGTTGCCGGCCGCGTCTTCCCGGTAACTCAAGCGGCCGCGCACCAGCGTGCTGGGCTTTTTGCCCGGGGTCAAATAGTGGATGAGCATCACGTCGGCGTTCTCGTTGTTCGAATCAAGGAAGGTTGAGATCGCCATGTGCCAGACGCCGTTCGGTTCACAGACCACCGCGCAGCCGTCATAGCTGAGTTGCTTCTTGAGCCGCGCGACTCCTTGAGTGGACGACCAACCCGCGTCTGTGCGCGTGCAGTACAGCACGTCGAGCACGGACGCGTCCCCCGGCAATTGCTTCAGATACGCCAGATGCACCGTGCCGGTGATGTCGCAGGCAATGCCCGGGCCGGTCACCCAGGTATCGCGCGTGGACGAGACCACACGCTCGATCGTTACCGGCGTGCCGGCAGCAATGGCGGCTTCGTCCATGTAACGGATGCTGGTGTCGCGAAAAAGACCAATATTCGAGGCAAACACAATGTGGCGGAGATTGCGCGCGTCGCAGGCAATGCCCGTCTTGCTAATCTCGCGCGTCTGCGTCCAGAGCGTGCGTGGCGCCGACCAGACACCCGCGTCGCAGGAACGATAGATGACGCGCGCACCCACGCCTTCCAGCATGTCCACGTAAACCGCGTGGATCGTGCCGTTGGACCCCACCGCCAACGAGGGCGCGCTGACAATGTTGCCCTTGTCGATCCCGCCGACACTGTAACTGGTAGTGTGAATGCCCGAGGCAATCAGCACGGGCGGCTGCGCCGCGCTCAGATATTCGATCCGGCTGTGGGTGACGCTGATGTTCCCCTCGTTCGTGCCCGTCCAAATCTGCCGCACGGCATGCCAGGCGCCGGCGCTGTCAAGGGCTATGGATGCCACCGCCGCATCCGTGTCGGCAAACTCAAGCGCGGCTTTGGTCCAGCCCGCGGCGGACGGGCGTGCCAGCAGCAAAGACAAGAACAGAAGGAGCAGTGCCAGCCGCGATGTTCTCATGAAAATCTCCTGGCGCATCCGCGCCGGTAGTTGGCTATATTGTAGCACAAGCCTGATCACAGGACAAGAGCGACCAAGGGGCGTTCACTGCAGTTTCTCTCACCAAAGCACAAAGCCACAAAGGGGCTTGGATGGTAATCGGCAATCAGTTTTCCAGAAAAATGTATCAAGAGCAAGGCAACCCGTAGCAATACCAGCCCCTACGGCTCACGGCCGCTTTATAAATTGTTTCGCTGCGAAAGAATTTACCACTTCAATCGACAATTCTTGTCGTTTGCAGACGGCAGCACAGCACCATTGTCCGCAGATGACGCACATGGCGCAGATTTCTTGCGGCTCGATTCGCTGACGCGGCGCAGCGGTAATTTCACCACGAAGGACGCGAAGGGCACGAAGGCAGAAGTGGTGGTCGGTGATCGGGACTGGCAGAGCGTAAGAAGCGCTGCACGTACGCCACGCGCTCCGCGCGGGGCATGCAGAGACAGCCCTGTCTCTCACGAAGGCACAGAGGCACGAAGAAAGCAGCAAGCGAATACTTGGCCACGGATTGACGCAGATTTATAAATTATCGCGTCGCGCGAGAATTTACCGCTTCAATCGACATTTCTTGTCGTTTGCAGACGGCAGCGCAGCATGATTGTGCGCAGATGACGCAGATTCCATGTAACATTGTTGCGCGGCGCAGCAGGTCCGATTACTGCAGGAAACACGATTGATATCTCTGCTGGCTTTTGTTATACTCTGCGCATGTGATAATGACATGTGCAGCAAATTCCGCTGACAATATTGGAGTTTGGCTTCTTGTCAGAATGGCTTAGAGGATGAGGAGAGTGCGCAATGGATGAATGGGACATTACCATCCGCAACGATGTGTTGGGAACCGAACGACATGTTACAGGTAATTCAGATACGGTGCTGAATGCTTATGCACGCCGGTTGAATATGCTTTGGGAATGCCAGGCGCAACGGTTAACATTCCTGTCAAACTTGACAGACATCACACATGCGCTGGACTTTGAGACAATTAGGGTTTTGTCTCCTCTAGATGAACCACCCAAGAGACCAAAATCACCAGTGTATCCACAAGATTTTGCTCAGCTGCCTCGGCAATCAAAACCATTTATTAGGACTGATGTTATCGTTGCTTTCATTGTAGTTACGCTCTTGCTGTTTTGTAGCGCGCTGCCATTATTCAATTATGCAAAATCATATTTAGAGCAGAAGGCGCTATACATATTTGCTCCAGATAAGCGGTTTTTATTTATCTTCATATTGCTGCTGGTTTACTCATTAACTGCTTTTTCAGTTTTGAAAATGTCACGAATTATCAGGCGGCGCAAAAGGTATTCAAGAGCATTATCAGAATACGGAAATCGCTTTACAGAATGGCAACAAGCATTTGGCGAGTATGAGACTGAAGTCAAAGCAAAACAAAGGCAGCATGAAGAATATTATGATCGGCTGCGTGATGAATGGCACCAAAAAAGTCAAGAAGGAGTCGAAACATATTGTGAATTTGTGTTGATCCATAACGGAACGGACTTGGATTCGACTGAAGATCAAAAATTTCATTACGATGAAATATCGCGCATACTTACCTTGGATTTGTCACTAATAGGTCCCGGCGAAATGTCTGCCGATTACTTCCGCATCCGCGACGTGCAATTCATCAAGACACGCAATGAGTGGAAGGAGCTGTTCTATTCGACAGCAGAAGCTGGACGTATCTACGACGACATAATTTACAAACTCGTTTTGCGTAATCTTTACATTCTTTTCGACGCGGATACCGTTGGCGCTTTGGATGCCATCATTCTCAATGGCTACGTTGATGCTACTGACAAAGCGACTGGACATAAGGTGCGCAACTGCATCCTTTCGGTCGAAGCCAAGCGCGATGAGTTCATGGCACTGAATCTTGCGTCGGTCGATTCCAAGGCCTGTTTTCGACGTCTAAAAGGCATTGGCAGTCCCCAGCTCCATACGCTGACGCCCGTTGCGCCAATGGCGCGCATTGAAGGAGATGATGTGCGCTTTGTCAACGGCAAAGAAGTTGTTGATGGCCTTGACGACGCGACCAATCTTGCTGCGATGGACTGGGAAGATTTTGAGCATCTTGTGCGCGAGATTTTCGAGAAAGAGTTTACACGGAATGGCGGCGAGGTGCGTGTCACGCGTGCAAGTCGCGACGGTGGAGTTGATGCCATTGCCTTTGATCCTGATCCGCTGCGGGGGGGCAAGATCGTGATTCAAGCCAAGCGTTATACGAACACGGTCGGTGTCAATGCGGTGCGCGATCTTTATGGGACCCTCATTAACGAAGGCGCAACCAAGGGGATACTCGTCACAACGTCTGATTATGGACCAGATGCCTATGAATTTGCCAAGGGTAAGCCATTGACGCTGCTTAATGGCGCGAATCTTCTTCATTTGCTCGCCAAGCATGGCCATCGTGCGCGCATCAATCTCAACGAAGCCAAACAAGTGCTTAAGCAAGGCGAGGGGTCACCGCAGCCGGAGTTGTGGCAATAGCAGGTTCGAAGCCGCGCATGGAATGTCGCGTCTGCGTTGAGAGCGCACACGCAATTTCAATTGCGCTAACGAGTGCTGTGCCGCTTCTTTGCTGGTCCTCTGTCTTTCATGTAGAAGTTCCATTATTGCAGTAATGTTTCTAACGGATTTTTTGGAAGAATAGCTTGAAGAACCAGAAATTCGACAGTTGGTCGTGTTGCACAACCGCGCGCACGCCGTTGCGAGACTAAGATCGTATGGATTTCTACCTGCAGGTCGGTGGCGGCTGATCCGCTATTCAGCGCTGGTTACCGCATGTTTCAGTGTCGTTGGGCATACAAGCTGAGAAAACGGCAAACGCCATGCCTGACAACATGCCAAAATTACGCAAGTTGAGATAGAGCTCGTTCAAGCCCTATCGCACGTTGAATTCGTCGCACAAGCCGTTTTTCGTCTTTCGACGCGAGCTCATGTTCCCAAATCCGTAAGACGTGCCAGCCTCTCTTACGAAGTGTCCGTGTCACCAACCGGTCACGCGCCTTGTTCCCTGACAGTTTCTTCCGCCAGAAGGCCGCGTTGTTTTTCGGTTGGGTGGCGTGCAGTGGGCAGCCGTGCCAGAAACAACCATCAACAAACACAGCGACGCGCAGCTTGATGAAAACGAAGTCCGGCTTGCCAAACACAGGCTGATGCCGCCGCCAACCGGTGATGCGTTGCGAACGGAAGATACATTTCAGAGCAAGCTCTGTGTCTGTGTTGCCACGCCCACGGATGCGGGACATGACTTGTGAGCGCTTGGCTTTGGTGAAGACGTCAGCCATCCGGCGCTTTCGCTTTTTTGAAGATCACAGTGGCGGCACCGAGTGTTCGCCCGGAGATAGCCACATACCACGCGTTCATTCTCTTGTCCCACGAACACACTCTTACGAAATCGGCCCACGCCAGTTGATGAATGGACTCAGGCGACCAGTTCTCCGCCAGCTTGACGATGAGAACGTACTCGAATAGTTGGTTGTCGCGGTTATAGGGTTCCGGGTAGATGGTCCCTGTCTTCGAGCCTTCGCAAACGGTTTTGATTGAGAAACGGTCGCCGTTGCGGGAGAGCGCGTCCACGTTCTTCGTGCCGCGCGGAGCCAGTTGGAGTTTCGGCAGGCCCGGAGTCTTGCGAAAATGTTCGATGGCCCACTGTTCCCCGACCGCGCCAACCGAATCGGCAATTCCCCTCTTGCGCATCTCGGCCCGAAGGCTCGCGCGGAGCAGGAGCAAGGCTTCGTCGGACATCTTCACCAATCGTTGGGCAACATCCGAGTTGGTCTGTTTCACAGAGCACATTTCGCATCAAACCTTGAGATAGCCTGGGCGTGTGGTGTGGAAGGCAAGCCAGTGGCGCAATTCAGCCAACGGTCCCAACCGTAGCCGCCCGACGGGCTGGAACCATGTTGGAAGAGTTGTTGGCGACAAACTGAATACGAACTGACTGATGAAAATTGGGAGCCAATCGCCCTCGGGGTTCTGGAGCCGCACGGCGGTTCCATATCGCAGGTAGTCGGCAGACCTAAATTGCTCTCTGTTTTTAAGTTCCTTGGCCAAGGCAGACGGAACAAGCACGCCAGCAACAAGTCGCGCGACAGGGCGCTTTTGTTGGGCATAATCGCAATCTGCCGAGACTTCGGCCAGCACTGGACGGCACTGATCAATAATCGTAGGTTGATCCACGGGTTTAATCTTGAACGGGTCGAGAATCTTCTCAGCGACCGTTGCCCACTCTTGCCCAAAAGCGCCTTTGAACATTGCCAACTCGGCAAACGTGTAGAGACTGCCGGGACCAAGTTCTGTGGTGTCCGCATCAACAGGGGCAACGAGTAGCATTGAGTTGATTGCAGCGGATTCGGCAGCGGTAGGATTCGGCTTTTCTTCGTTCAGTAAGAGATGTGCGGATGACTTGCCGACGATGCTTGAACTGTGTTCCAGGCGATCATTGTGGAGCGGTGTCAGTCCACCATGCAGATTCTTCAGCGCGGACTCCTCAATTGCGTTGCGTCCGGCTGATGCATCGAGCAACAGACGAAGCAGAAACTTATAGGCGTTTTGAACCTTACCCGCCATGGTCGGCTCGTCATCAGTGATGACGATGCCTCCCCTTTCTGCGGCTAGCTTTGCGAGTGCAGACATGGTGTCGCTGGCGGCGTCGTGAACTGCTTGTTCCCACTCCCAAACCAAATCGAGAGGGTGGTGCTCGCTCAACTGTTCGCGCACATCCGCTTCGAGTTTCCGGGGGTCAATATCAGTGCTCGCTTGAGGTTTGTCCATCCGAGCAAAGACCAACCGCCCGAGAAATGAACTCCACTTCCCGAATAGTCGTGCCTTGAATGCCGTAATATATTCCTCCGTGTGCTTGGTCCAGAAAACGACAAGGACCGGCCCACCATCTGGCGCAACAACGCGGGAAAAGACATTGGCTGTGTGAGCCGCGACCTGATTTGCGTCGCCGGCTGTTCCAAGATGCATGTCGACAAACACCATTCTCAAACCAGGGAGAGGTGTCATCGGAAGTTCCTCCACCTTAGTGCCGTCGATGTGTAGACATCCGAGGCCGATTCGACTCAACGCGTAAATGAGCTTCAGGTATTCGTCCGGTTCGTCGTCGATGATGCAGATACGAGCTGTTTGAAGAAATTTCATGGCTTGGAAGGGAATTGGAACGCTATTACGGCACCCGTGAACTCTTTGGGCAGGGAAACATCGCCTAGCTGCGGAAACAAAAGTCGACCATTGTGTTGCTTGGCGATTTCGGAAGCGAGATGGAGTCCCAGGCCCATGCCGTCTGGCTTTCTGGAGAAGAATGGTTGCACAAGAGTATCCGGATCGTCGCGGAAACCCGGACCGTTGTCCGCCACAATGATGCTTGGCCGGTCATCAAGTTCAGTGCTCGTGCCAATGTAAAGACGCCGCCCGCTCTTGCGCATGGTGTCCACCCAGAATATGGAGTTGTCGATGAAGTTCATCAGCGTGCCAACCACTAGACGCCGCACGCACTTGACGGTGAAATCTGGTGTTCCTCGCTCCATCCCCTTGACGACGGTGAACTCGTGGCTTTCGAGGCGGAGTTCGCAGTTGAAAAGTGCCTGCTTAATTAGAGTGCTGGCCTGCTCTTTCGTGAACCCCGATTTTCGAATCAGGAAGGTAAGCCCATCCATCATCTGCGATAGTTGCCCGACAAGCTTTCGGATTCGCGCCATGCCCGCTGGATGCTCGACAGCCTCAACAAGTTCCTGGACGACTTTCTCAGCTTGGTGAACGACCGAGCCAAACGTCAAGCCGGGCACTGCCGCGCGGAGCATGACCTCCTGCACTTCGTTGAACTGCTTTTCAATGCGGTCAAGATGCTGTTCGACTTGCGGCAACCAGCCGCGTTTGGCAAGGTCGTCTCGTAGTTCGCTCAATTCCTCCATAACAGGACGTTTCTTCGATCCACTGGGCGACAGAAGAGTGCGAACCCTCTCTTGATCCGGCTCTCTTTGAGCCTCTGCCTGAGTTAGCACCCAGATGACCGCCTCTTGAAAATCCTGGTAAGCCTCGTTTTCAATGAAGCCCTCTCGGTTGGTTTTCTCCATGAGGTCGGTGCTCTGCTCCGCGTCGAGTTGGAGCGCGCCAAGGATCTGTCGATTGCCTGTCTTGACCACTGGTCTATTTATGCGGCGTGCATCGAGATTGAGCCAATCGTTACCAGGTTCGCCGAAATCGAACACCCGCACGCCATCACGGTAGATTCGGACGCCGCCGTTCTCGCGCAAATATGTCTTCAGGCTGATCTTGTCTGCATTCGCAGCACTCAGCACCTGGGTATCCAGGTCGAAGAGGTAGAAATCAAAATGGACTTTCCCAATCTTGTGCCGGGACAGATCCAGCGGTGCAACTTTGCGTCCCACCTTGTGAGCAAGGGTGAAAATTCCGCAGGGGCGATTTATGCCTTCCAAGTTCATTCCCGGGAGTGGTCGAAAATGGTATTGCAAGTGCAGCTTGTCGCCCTCAAACCAGCCCTCGGCACGATAGGGCGCGTTCTTGAGAACTGTCTTTGGGTTGAGCAGACCCTTAAGCCAATCGCTCTCGGGCTCCAGTTTTAGCGCCACTTTGAAGGAATCTGGAGCGTCGAAAGGCGAACAGAGCGACGCAATGGAGCGGTGCAAGTTGCGAACCTTTGCCTTGGTCCATTCGTTCTCACGCAGGTTGGTGATCTCTATGCGAGTGCCTCGCCTCTCGCCTGTGAAAACCTCGGCTTTCCGTGTTTCCAAAGCCATCTTCACGCTGCTGAGATCTGTGCTGCGCTCGAAGTCATCCCAGTTCACCGTCAGCACTGCTTCCTTCCCTCCATGCGCACGGGTGATGATCGTGATTTTCCGGCCAAGCTTGTGAATTGCCAATCGTCCAACGCCCTTTTCGCCAAGCGGTAGTCGATGGAATTCCGGGGAGCGCGTGCCGTCATTACGCTGCTTGGCGCGAAAGTCGGTGCCGATCACCAGCCACACATCGCGGATGATCTCCGGTGTCATGCCTGATCCATCGTCCTCTACTACGATCCGTGCGGCCGATGATTCGGTGAGGTCGTACATGGTCACTGTGCAGTGCCTTGCATCGGCATCGTATGCGTTTTTCACCAACTCAAAGACCGCCAAACCTGCGTCCCGGATGAGTTGCTCACCAAGCAGAAGCAGCAGGCGCGCACGGGTGCTAAAAGATACTGGTTCAGCGTTGTTGGACATTGCGAGCAGTCAAAGGGGGTTGGCCAGTTGTGAGGATGAGCACTACATAACGCATAACTGGGGGACAGACCGCATTCCCAATCATCTTGATGCGGTCGCGGCGAGTGCCGGATTCGAATTTCATCATGAGTGGCATTCCCATCGCCGCTTTCAGTTCGGGAACCTGTAACATCCGCATCACATGGCCGTGCTGTGGATCGGGCTTAACCAGTGCGAAGCGGTCCACAGTCGTTATGGTGCGTAACGGGCGATTCAACCGTTGCCAACCGCCAGCACCGTCTGATCCATAGTAAACGACCAGGAAGGGCTTGCTCGTGCCGAGGCCGGCGAATCCACGTTCGGCTCTTTCGAGCGTGGCCTTGGCACGATTGGCTTGGCGCAGGGGCGTCCAGCGATACGTTCCATTCAAATCCACAATCCCGGCGGCTCTCTTTGACTGGGTCATAGGAGGCGTCACCTGTGGCGGCATCTTTTGTCTGTCCGCAATGAGGAACAAGCGCCGGCGAGATTGTGGCACGCCAAAGTCTGCGGCATTGAGGACCTGCTCATGGAGCTTGTAGTCAACCTTTTCAAGGGCCGCCTTGAACTCAGCATAGCGGCTCCACTTGCGCATGTTAACGACATTCTCGACGACAAGCCAGCGCGGTTTGAACGCCTTGGCAAAACGCACGACTTGAAACGCCGTGTTCTTGCTTTGCTCGCACCTTGGCTTGTTTCCTTTGGCTGGGCTGTGATTGGTGCATTCGGGAGAAGCCAGGATTAGGTGAATCCGGCCAAGCCGCTTTACAAGAGCGTCCACATCTAATTCTTCCAATCGGCCAGGGATGAATTCGGCTTCCGGGAAATTCGCATCATGCACTTCACCGGCAAGAGGCCAGATGTCAAACCCAGCAACAATCTCAACGCCGGCTTCACGGGCGCCCCAACTGCTGCCACCAGCACCGCAAAACAGATCAAGTGCCCGAATTTTCATAATCCAACAGCATCATGAAAGTTGACAACTGAAACTTTATCAAGGCCTCGGTGGTGTTCATGATTTAGGTGTCGCTTTGTGCCATCTGCGCTTGCGTGTCGAGCACAACATGGTTTTTCGGCCACATCCATGTCCTTGCCATCGGTTCAAATTAAAGTCATTCACCAAGTCTGTGGTTTGCGCAGTCGGCTACTGCTCCAGTATCACGCCATCACCGGTAATGCGCTGCGCAATTACTTGTCGGGCCACAGAGCTGTGCGGCTGTGATATTGTAGCATATTCGAGCAGAACAAGGGCAGTCAATGTGTTATGATGAAGGAAATCTTATGTTGCCATGCAGAAATGTAGACAGTTGCTTCATCCACGTCAGTGGTAATTTCTTTTGCAGCAAAACAAATTAAGCTGCGGCGTTTTCGCTTCTTCGTGTCTTGGTGCCTTCGTGGCAAAATTCGTTGCGCCAGCTTACCAGTAGATGAAGCGCTGGAAGAGCGCGCGGTCGGCGTCCGGCAGGGCGTTGACGTCCGGAATCAAATAGCGGTTCTCCTCGGTGTCCAGCAGCATTTTGCCGTGCGCGCCGTAATCCTGGGCACGATCGGATTGCCAGCGCAACATGAACTGCATCGGGCCCAGATCGGTGTCCACCGCAAAACTGAGATAGGCGCCCAACTGCTCAATGCGGTGAATCGCCTGAATCGCGTGCACAAAATAGCGTTTGCGCAAGGAATCCTCCAGCAATTGCTGCGTTTCGCGCGGCCAGGCATCGAGTTGGCGCAGTAGGCCGACTTCCACTTCGCGCTTGTCATGATCCAGGAAGCGCAACGAGATGTACTCGCGCGGATGCCGCACCGGCAAGCAGCGCACCGCGTACACGCCGCCGTAAATGTGCTCCTGCGGCATCGTGACGTGCAGCGCCTTGAGACTGCCGAGATGGATGCGCGCATTCTCGGGCGTCAGCCAGCGCGGATGATGGCTGCGCGGGTCGGGCAGCGGCGCGTTTTCAAAGGTGGACGACGTGCCGCGCCAGACTTCCTGTGCTTTGAGCGTGTCCATCGTCGGCATGCTGTGCTGGCCTTGAATCTTCACCAGGCGCGCATAGAGGGCGTCGTTGGCAATCAGTTCTTCGTGCGTGCCCTGCTCGGCAATGCGGCCGCGGTCAATCACCAAAATGCGCGTGGCATTGCGCAGGGTGCTGAGCCGGTGGGCAATGGCGATGGTCGTGCGGCCCTTGACCACTTCGGCCAGCGCGGCTTGAATGGCGGCTTCGCTCTCGGCATCCACGCTGCTGGTGGCTTCGTCGAGGATCAGGATGCGCGGATCGGTCAACAACACGCGCGCAATGCTGACGCGCTGGCGCTCGCCGCCCGACAAGCCGGCGCCGCGCTCGCCCACCCAGGTGTCATAGCCGTGCGCCGCGCGCATGATGAAATCGTGTGCATTGGCGGCCTTGGTCGCCGTAATGACTTCTTCGGGCGTGGTATGCGGCTTGCCATAGGTCACGTTGTCCCAGATGCTGCCGCGAAACAAGAACGGCTCTTGCAGCACCACGCCGATCTGCCCGCGCAGTTCATCCAGCGGAATGCGGCGCACGTCCACCCCGTCAATCATGACCGTGCCTTCGTCCACATCATAGAAGCGGCTGACCAGATTGACGATGGTCGTCTTGCCCGAGCCGCTGCGCCCCACCACGCCGATCATCTCGCCGGCCTGAATCTGCACGCTCAAATCATGCAGCACCGGCGCATGGCGATTGTAGCCGAAACTGACATCGTCAAAGGTGATTTCGCCCAGCATGGGTTTGACATGCACCGGCTGCTTCGGCTCCTCGATATGCACCGGCGTGTCGAGAATCTCAAAGAGGCGATGGGCCTGGGTGATGAATTGGGTCAGCCAGTTGGTGAACTGGGTCAAGGTGTTGAGCGGGCCGTAGAACATCCACAAATAGCCGAAAAAGGCCATCAAGGTGCCGAGCGTCATTTGCTGGCCGATCACATCGCGCCCGCCGACATACCAGACGATCCAGCCGCCCAATTGAAACACCAAGCCCATGATCGGATTGAAGGTTGAGACGCCCATGTCGACGTTCCGGCGCGAATCCTGCAGCCGGCCGCTGGCCGCGTTGAAGCGCCGGACTTCGCGCTCGCCCTGGCCAAAGGCCTTGACCACGCGAATGCCGGAGAGAATGCCGGAGAGCGTGCCGGCTTGCTTGCTGGACGCATCCCAGAAGCGATAATAGCGCGGATACACATAGCGCCAGAAAATGATGCTGCCGGTCACCACCAGCGGCGCCGGGATCAAGGTGAACAACGCCAGCTTCGCGTTCAAACTGAACATCATCACGCCCACGCCAATGACCATCAATATCTGTGCCAGAAAGCCGCCCGCAAGCTGCTGCACAAAGCCGTGCAACGCTTCGGTGTCATACGCCACCCGGCCCACCAGCGAGCCGATTTGCTGACGATCATAATAAGCCACCGACAATTGCTGCATGTGCTGTACCAAACGCCCGCGCATGTCGAAGGTCACGGCCGTACCGACTTTCGCGCCGACCCGCCCGTTGATAATATTCACCACCATGCGCAACAACTGCACGCCGGCCAGAACGAAGACGACATAGAGCAACATGCGCACATGTTCACGGCCCAGCCCGAGATCGTGCTGCAAGCGCTGTGCGGCTTCCGGGCTGCCCGGCAAGATATTGTCGACCAAGTAGCGCGTCAATTGCGGCCCGACCAGATCAAGGCAGATGCCCACCAGCACCAGCCCCAGCATGCCCAGCACTTGCCAGCGATACGCGCGCAACACTGAACACATCCGCGCCAGCACCGCGCCGCGATTGACGCAGCGCGGGCAGGCGTCGCCGGCCGATTCGAGCATCAAGCCGCAGGTCGCGCAACGCCGCGGATTGAACTCATCGTCCGCATGAATGACAATCGCCTCGCCGCGCAGATAGCGCTCCAGCTTTCGGACAATTTTGTGAAAACGATCCGCCAGCCGATTGCTGAAGCGCAGCACATCGACAAACATATCGCTCACCCGGATCTGCACCAGACCGGAGCCGATATTGGTTTGAATGCGCACTTCGGCAATGTCTTTTTTGAGCACATGCAACTGCAGTGCCGGCGGCTCGCCCGCCACAATCGTCAGGAGATGCTCACTGCTGACGAAGAGCCACGTGGTTTGATACCCGCCGACAAAATCAATGTCGGTCGTGGTGGCAAGCAACAAATCGGCGACGGGCACGCCCTGGGCGTCGAGCACGCGCGCGATGGCGTCCGGCACCGTTTGGCGAAATGAATTAACGGAAGAAGGTGATGAGTGCATGATGCGCTATTATAGCAAAACAACTCTTTCGCGCCGCAAGTTGAATTTGACATTCGGGCAGGGGTCTGCTACACTCACACTGCAAGTATGACAACCACCCGACCTAGAACCCGCCCGCGGCGTGCCGCGCACCCCGCACCGTATGCCGCCACGGTGCAGGCGCTCGAAGCGCACACGCTCGAGATTCAATTGACCCATTTCAAAATTCCGCCTGAACAGCGCGGGCGCCTGTTTTATGCGCTCGAATTGGTCGGTGAAATGGGCGAGTTGCTGAATGGCTGCAAGAAATACCTGCGCACGACCCTGACGGATCGCCGCGCCACCCATGTGCGCGACCACATTCCAGACGAAGCCGCCGACACCTTGATTGCCGCCATGTTGTTGAAGCTTGCGGCGCGCGACGCGCGCGTGGCGCAGCCACGCCGGCCGGCGGCGCGACAGATTCAGCAGGGCAATGCCCGTTGGTTGCATGTGCAGTTGAGCGCGTTGGCCGGCACCGTCGTGCCCTTGTACCGCGCGGAAGTGCGCGGCAGCCGCGGCGTGCCCGCGCGGTTTTCGCTGGAACTGTATGCGCGCCTGATTTCCGTGTTGCTGCGCATCGCCGCGTTTTTCTCGTTCGATTTGGCGACGGCAACGCAGACCAAACTCGCCACGATTGTCAAGAAAGTGGCCGCCGGTTATTATGACTGAACGAGACCAACAGTGCGGATGGGTGTGGACGACAAGCGTGCTAATCGGGTGCCTTGCATTGTGCCTGGGCGGGCGGGCGGCGGAGTTTGAGCAGAATTCCGCCGCGTGGTGCCTGCAGACTGTCTTGCAGAGTTACGGCGTCACCACGGACTATGCCGAGGTGCGCAGTCAGATGGGCGCGGGCTTTGCGCCGGTGCTGGCCGACAACGAACCATGCTTTTATCAAGCGTGGCGCGCGGCGGAGGCGGCCATGCTGCAAACGGCATGTGCGCGCTATGGCTTCGCGGCGCGGGTCGTGTCGTATATGCCCGCGACGCACCGCAGCATCCTGGCCCGCCGCCAAGTGCGCATCGTGCTGCAACGAACCTGGCAAGACCGCCACCCGGTCTTGCTTTTGTTGCCCAGCGACGCACAGGGGCGCGTGGAGACGTGGGGCTTGTTGAACGGTGTGACCGACGCCGGCGCCTGGCGCGTGCTGACGCCGCGCGGCCTGCGGCTGTTCATGGAGACGCCGCGCACCAGTCTCGTGCTGGAGATCACCAACGCGTGTCCAACGCCGTCCGAACAAGTGCAGCAATCCATGTATGATGCCATCCGCCTGTTGCGCGGCCATGGGCGGCAAAAAGAAGACACGCCCCGTCTTGTTGCCGGCGTGCAGGCCGTGGATCTGCTGGTCAACATGGCCCACCGCACGCCGTGGTGTCGCGCGTGCGACACGGCTTCGCTTGCCTGCGTCAGCAAAGTTTTGGCGGCGTGGTCCAGCGATCTACAGACCGGGGTTGCCACGCTGCAGCGCTGGCGCAAGGACATGCCCGCGGCGGCGGCGCCATTGACGGCCGCGCAGACCGATCTCACCACGGCGGCCATGCGACTCGGCGAAGCGGCGCTCCTGGTTGCCATGACGGCGACGTCAACGGTGGCGCAAAGCGTCTGTGGCGAGGAGCTGCGCACGCTCAACGTGCTGCTCTGGCAAACGGCAAATGATCTGGCGCGCGCGTGTGATGCCGCTGTTATGCCCTATCCCACGTATGTTCCGCCGCTGCCGCGGCGGCGCGACCAGCAGTTGACCTTGGTCGAGTGGTTGCCGTTGTACCGTGCCATGGAAGACGGGCAGGATCCCTTGTTGTGTTCGACCTTGATTGCCTTGCGGCTGGCGGGCTCGACCGAACCACCGGAAATTCTGCGCGGGCCGTACACCGGCTTTGTGCACCTCGAACTGCGTGCCGATGATTGCGCGCGGCGCACCTACCCGATCGAGCAGAATCCGCAGTTCGCCGCGTGTCTCCGCGCCGCGGGCATGACGCCCGCATTCCTGGCCGTGCGCCCGGACGATCCGCCCTGCGCCCAGGATTTTGTGCGGCAAACAATTATGGCAACGCTGAACACGGGCATGCCCGTGCTGGCGCGCGGGATGGACCAAACACATGAATGGGGTGTGATTATCGGCTATACCAACAGCGGCCGCGCCCTCTTGTGTCGGGCACCCGGTGATACCTCGCTGACGTTTCGCGTGCTGACCACGCTGCCGCCCGAATGTGTCCTGCTGCAGCCGGCCGGGCGCACCCCTTCTGTTCGCGAAACGGCGCTCAGCGTGTTGCGCGCGGGACTGGCCGCATTTACCAACCAGGACCACACGACGTTCGTCACCGGCGAACGCGCATGGCACGCGTGGCTTGCCCATGTGCAAAGGTATGCCGGCACCCGCGCCCTGCCAACCCGCGCGTTTGCCCGTGCCAACGGCGCCACATGGACTTGGTTGCGCGATGATCGCCGGGCGTCGTATAAATATTTCGGGTTGCTCGTGCGGCGCGTGCCGGAGATTGGACGCTATCTGACCGCCATGCAAAATCTGCAGGTGCAACTTGCGACAATTATGACCCACGCACAAGCGGACGGCTGCGTCTTGCGCCTGGAAAATGGCCAAAACCAGCCCATTGATTGGTTTGGCGCACTGGCGGGGCAACAATTAGGGGTGATGAGTAATTGCCTGGCGTGGGAGACGCGCACGGTCGAGACGGCGCGCGAGGCGCTGGCCGCGTATGACCGCTTGTATGGCCCGCGCGCGCAGGGTACGAAAGTAATAGATACAGCCGAGCGTGTCCGGCGCGCGCGCGCGGCAGCCGACGTGGTGCGCGCCAAGGCGGCCCGTGAGACAGGGCCCGGCCCGGCGGCATCGACCACGGCGGCGCGGCGCGATGCCGCCGCAACGCGTGCCCGGCAACAACGCGAAGCCGAAGCCGAAGCCGCAGAAGCGCGGCAGCGCACACAATGACGCCGGTCCGCGCGCGCCTGTAGGTTTCTCGCGCGGCTGTGCCACACGGCCAAGGTAGCCCGGCCGGCCGTGATCGCCGCCGCGGTTGCCGGCCGCCTCCGTTGGTAGTGCGGCGCTTGGCAGACGTTTCTTTGTTCCTTGATGAGGCGTTATTGTTATACTAGTTATGGCCGCCACCATGGAATGCATCGCATGTCAGACGTGAAGGGATCCCTGCAGGGCGAATGCCTGCGCCTTCAGGAAGATCGGGTGCGGACGCGCAACTGGAAGCGCTGGGGCACCTATCTTGCCGAGCGCCAATGGGGCACGGTTCGCGAGGACTATTCGCCCGACGGCTCGGCGTGGTCGAGCTTCACGCATGAGCATGCGCGCAGCCGCGCGTACCGCTGGGGCGAGGATGGTCTCCTGGGCCTCTGCGACCGCGAGTGCCGCCTGTGCTTCGCACCCGCGCTGTGGAACGGCAAGGACCGCATCCTCAAGGAACGCCTCTTTGGCCTCACCGGCCCCCAGGGCAACCATGGCGAGGATGTCAAGGAATGTTATTTCTATCTCGATGCCACGCCCACGTGCTCCTATGCCAAGGCGCTGTACAAGTATCCGCAGGCGGCGTTTCCCTATGAACATTTGATCGAGGAGAACCGGCGGCGCAGCCTGCGCGACCCTGAGTTCGAGCTGCTGGATACCGGCGTCTTTGCGCATGACCGCTACTTCGATGTGTGGGTCGAGTATGCCAAGAATGCGCCGGACGATGTGCTGCTGCGGATCACAATCGTCAATCACGGGCCGGCGGCCGCGCCGCTGGTGGTGCTGCCCACGCTGTGGTTCCGCAACACCTGGTCGTGGGGGTGCACGCATGAGGGTTGCACGCTGCGGCCGTTGATCTGGCAGGCGCGCGACGGGCTGCTGAATACCCGGCATGACACGCTTGAGCCGTTCTGTTTCGCCTATGCTGCGGATCCGTTGTCCGACACCCTGCCCGCGCTGCTGTGTACGGAAAACGAGACGAATTTCGCGGTGCTGTTCGACGCGGAGAATGAAGGGCCCTATGTTAAGGACGCGTTTCATCGCTATGTCGTGGAGCAACAGTATCATGCGGTCAATCCGCAGCAGCGCGGGACGAAGATTGCGCCCTTGTATGCGCTGGTCGTGCCACCGGCAATGCCGGTTGTGCTGAAGTTCCGGCTGGCGGCCGCCGCGCGTGCGCCGGTGGCATGGTTCGGCGCGGATTTTGATGCCGCTTTCGCCCTGCGGATCAAGGAAGCGGACGACTTCTACGCCGGCGTGATTCCCGCGGCAACGGCAGCTGATGCGCGCGTGGTGGCGCGTCAGGCGTATGCCGGGCTGCTGTGGAGCAAGCAGTTCTACCATTATGTGGTCAGCGACTGGCTGACGGGCGATCCGAACTATCCGCCACCGTCCGCCGCGCGCGCACAGATCCGGAATTTCGAGTGGCGCCATGTATTCAACCGTGACGTTCTCTCGATGCCGGACACGTGGGAATATCCCTGGTTCGCCGCATGGGACTTGGCGTTTCATATGATTCCGTTCTCCCGGCTGGATCCTGACTTTGCCGAGCAGCAGCTCACCTTGCTGCTGCGCGAGTGGTACATGCATCCCAGCGGCCAGCTGCCGGCCTACGAGTACAATTTCGCGGACGTGAACCCGCCGGTGCAAGCATGGGCTGCGTGGCGGGTCTACAAGATGAGCGCGCCGCGCGGTGCGCGGAACCGGGCGTTCCTCGAGCGCGTCTATCAAAAGCTCCTGCTCAACTTCACCTGGTGGGTAAACCGCAAGGATGCCGAGGGCCATGGTTTGTTTGCCGGTGGATTCCTCGGTATGGACAACATCGGCGTGTTCGATCGCTCGCGCCCGCTGCCGACCGGCGGCGTGCTCGAACAGGCGGACGGCACGGCCTGGATGGCATTCTACTGCCTGACCATGCTGGCCATTTCGCTCGAACTGGCGCGCGACAATCGCGTGTACGAGGATCTCGCATCAAAATTTTTCGAGCATTTTATCGCCATTGCCGACGCGATGAACTGTTTGGGCGGGTACGGCCTCTGGGACGACCACGACGGCTTTTACTACGACCGGCTCAAGCGCGGGGACGAAAGCATGCCGCTGCGCACCCGCTCAATGGTGGGGCTGATCCCGCTCATTGCCGTCGAGGTGCTGGACGACGCGACGCTGCTGCAGTTCCCCGGTTTCACCAAGCGCATGCACTGGTTCCTGGAGAACCGCAAGGATCTCGCGGCGCAGGTCTCGTTCTGCGACGCCAGCGGGCGCGCGGGCGGCGGGCAACGGCTGTTGGCCCTCTGCTCGCGGCCGCGGCTCGAACGCGTTCTGCGCTATCTGCTGGCCGAGGACGAGTTCCTCTCTCCGCATGGCATCCGCTCACTGTCACGCGTGCATCATGCGCAACCCTATGTGTTCAGCCTGGACGGCAACTCGTTTTCCGTGTCGTACGAGCCGGGCGAAGGCCATACCAAGGCGTTTGGCGGCAACTCGAACTGGCGCGGCCCGGTGTGGTTCCCGATTAACTACCTGCTGATTGAAGCGCTCGAACGGTTCCACCGCTTCTACGGCGACACCCTGCGCATTGAATGTCCCATAGGCAGTGGGCGGCTGATGAACTTGAAGCAAGTGGCAACCGAGCTGTCGCGCAGGCTGGCGGGCATCTTCATGCCGGATGCTCACGGCCACCGCGCCTGCCACGGCGCGTGCAGCCAGTACGCGACGGATCCGCATTGGAAGAACCTTGTGCTGTTCCACGAGTATTTCCACGGCGACACCGGCCGCGGGCTTGGTGCAAGCCATCAGACCGGCTGGACCGGCTTGGTGGCCAAGCTTATCGAGAAACTGCAGTGACGCAGGCGGCCAGGGGCCGCTTCATATCAGGCGCGTGCCATTGACATTTTTTGTCGTTTGTGCGGCGTTTGGCCGTCGCCTTTTGTGGCGGCTTCGCCACGCGCCGCATTGTGCAATGCAGCCAGTGCCGCCCGGCACGCGCTGATCTCCGCCGCGGTTGCCGGCCGCCACAGGCGCCGTTGCACGCGCCGTTGCACCTCGTCATCTTGGGCGCTGAAGGTGGTGACATGGCGCCCGTCACGGGCAAAGACATGCACGCGCGCGTGCGGGCCACGCACGAGGATCGTGTCATGCACTTCATCGTAGAAAAACGCGCCGGGGCCGGCGTGGCTGATGTCGTCAAGCGCGCATTGCACGGGCCGTTCGTCCTCGCGCCGTTGTTGGGCATGGCGCGTGCGGCGCAGCGCTTGACGGTCACGCTGATCGAGCGCGTCACGCAAGCGGGCGAGCACGTGCGGGATGCAGGACAGAATCTCCGACCGCGCGCGGGCCGGAGCATCCTGTGGCAGGGCACGCACGGCCCGTTCGCAGCGCTGCAGCGTGCGTTGAATCGGGTGACACGCGCGCACAAGCACGCCAAAGCAGTTGCGATCCAGCGCGTCTTTTAACGGGATGCCATCCGGCGTACTGCCGATAATATTCAAGGCCAGCGCGAAGAGACGTTGGGGCGTGCGCCATTCGACAATCTGGGCCGTCAGGGCGCAGTGTTCGTGCGCACCAGTGGTGCCCGGTACACTAAAATACCCGGCGGTTACTTGCCCGAGAATATTGTAACTGTGACTCGCCTTGCCGCGTACCGCAAGCATGTGCGCTTTCAGGTCGCGTCCGAGCGTGAAATGGCTGATCATTCGCTTGGGCGTCTCGAACAACAGTCCGACCCGCGGCTCATTTGCATCCAGCAACTGTTGATGAAATTCCTTCCACAGCGGCACGCCCGTGGGTGAATAACCGGCAAACACGGCCGTTGCCGTGGGCGGCGCGCTTTCCGCGCCATCCGCACTGCCGGCACGATAATTGTACACGCGTCCGGCTTGATACGCATCCGTTGCCGCGGCAAGTTCTTCAACCAGTTGTTCGAACTGTTTGTAGAGCGGCTGATGCTGCGCGGTGGGCGTCCATTGTCGTCGTGGCGCAAGGGTCAACAGCAATGGAATGGTGAGGGTTTCGCCCAATTCGGCGATACGCACTCCGTGCGTCGCGACCATTTGACGCACTACAACGATGAGTTGTTGCTGTAACCAGTTTGCGCGCGCGGCTAAGGCACTGTCCGCATCACCTGCGGGCACGGCGTGGTCGTGGGCTGGTTCTCCCATCCACGTTTCCTTACCAACCTTGCCGCCCGCCGCGCAGGAACACGACCGCAATCCACGCCAGACACGCCAGCGCGTGCGCCTCCGGCACCACCAGAATATTGATCATAACTTGCGCCGCCAATCCGTCGGCACTGGCCGTGAACACGGTGGCATGATTCCCAAAGTCTTCGTTGGCCAGCGTCCAGGTATACACCCCGGTCACCGCGCCAAATCCCGGCGTCGCGCTGAACCGCGCACTGTCCGAGCAACTCATGCTGATCTGCTGCGTCGCCGCATCCGCGGCAATAACCTGCAGAATAAACGGGTTGCCAATGTATGCCACACAATTGCTGGCGCCGCGCAGGCTCGGCGCACTGTCGGCCGTGCCCTCTCCCGACAGCAGAAAATCTTTGACGACCGCCATGTGTTGCATGCCGCTTACGCCGGAATCGCCAGCTAAAATCGGCGACGGCAGCAATTGATACGGCGTCGTCACACGGCTGTCGTACACAAGACCATTGTTGAATGTCCGTGCTTGTGTGATGGTCGGAACAAGCCGCGCGGCCAAGGTGGGATTGGGCATGGTCCAGTCGTACGGCTTGCTGCGAGGAGCGCTGGTGTTGTCATTGCTGTTCTGGTCGACGGGCGTGACGGCATTGGAGAGAAAAGTGTTAAACGTGACAATGGCGGCTTCCGTGCGCGTGTCGGTATTCATGTCGCCGCCGACCACAATGTAGTCGGATGCCGGAAACCTCGCCAGCACATTTGTTTTGATCATGGTCGCCTCAATACTGCGATTGGCCGCGCTGGAGGTCGGTAAATGGACGCTCACAACGTGCAGGTCAATCGTGCCGGGCAGATCAATCGTCGCCCAACTGAAGTCACGTTCCGCCACTGGCGAGGGCCAGTCGCCCGATGCAATAATAGGCCAGCGGCTGACAATCCCATTGGGAATGCTGCCACCGGCGCCGCGATAATAGTAGAAATTCGTGCCGAAGGCGGTGTCAATTAACTGGCGAATCGTGCCGCTTTGATAATTGAATTCCTGAATGGCGACCACGTCCGGCGTAAGTCCCTGGAAAATACGAATGCCCGGATTTTCATAAGCCTGGTAATTGCCGCTGGTCGTATTGGCGGCCATGATGCGGCAGACAATGCTGGTGGCTGTCGCCGCGCGCACAATGTAGGTGTTGGTCGGCGCACTGCTGCTGCTTGTCCCGTCGAGTGCGGTGGCTGTCACAGTGTATTGGGCCGTACTGTTTGCCGCCAAACCGGGCAGCGTGCCGAGATACACTTTGCCGGCCGATTGCGTTGCCTGAATGCTTGCTTGGTTCAGCCAAGCGTTGGCGGTGTAGCGCACGAGCACATTGGAAATGATGCCGCTGCTATCCGCCACGGCACAGTAAATGGTGACGGCTTGCAGGCTGGCCGGTGCGGTTGCCTGCGCGAGTTGTTCAATCACTGGCGCGCCGCATATCCAGCCTGCCAGCCAGCCGGCTGCACAGATCGTTAGTATTTTTCTCATAGATGAATTATAGCACACTCCACGCACGCGGTGCAACGGCGGCAGCGTGGCCCAATTTCTGCGATTGTGTGGCGTGGCGGCGGTGTCCCGCTGCATGTGCAGAACTTTTCAATGAAACTGATGCGACCGGTTTCTGTTCTTCCGCTTCTGTGCTACTCCGCGCTGCCGGCCCTTGCGGCGGCGATGAATGCCGTGATTTTATCCCAATTGCGCGTGCCATCAGCGTTTTCTATGCCGGTATGCACATCCACGCCCCATGGGCGCACGCTGCCAATCGCGCGGGCGACATTTTCTGGCGTGAGTCCGCCGGCAAGCATCACGGGTTTGGGACACCGCCGCACGATCTCGCGGCTGATGCGCCAGTCGTGGGTCTTGCCGGTGGCGCCGTGCCGGCCGGTGCTTGGATCATAGGTGTCCAGGATGAGCGCGTCCGCCTCGTGCGCCGCCTGCACGGCGTCATCGATGGATTGCGCACCAGTCACATTGACACTCTTGATGACTTTCAGTGGCGGTAGGGCGTGCTTGATCGCGCGGATCACACCGGCCTCGACGGGCGCGTGCAGTTGCAGCGTGTTGACCCCCAAGTACGAGCACAATTCAAGCGCTGCACGCACCGCAGTGACATAGGTAATGACCACCGTCCCGATCAGCGGCGGTATCTGTGCAATGATGTCGCGCGCCGCGCGTTCGGTCAAGCCGTCATGCAGCCCGCTGGGCAAGCGCAAGGTGAACCCGAGGCCATCAACGCCCAGAGCTGCTAAACGCAGCGCCTCTTCGATACTGGAGACACCCGCAATCTGTATGCGCATATGGTTTTTCATCCGCGTTGTTGTGGCTTTGATCAACCGCCAGTATACCAAAATACAGTAGTTTTGGTACACTAACGTATGCAGAAGATGGAGCGTGCTATTTGGTTGACTGGCGTGAGCGCAGTGTTGCTTTTGAGTGCCTGCGATCCGCTGTCATTTCTCGACCAACCGGGCAGCCAAAAGACCGCAGCTGCGCATGCCGCCCGCACGCGCGCCTGGACGTGTCAAAAGATGCTGTCACCCTCGGTCTTGCTGCTTGAAGAAAAAGGGCGGGCGGTGACGGTTGCGCTTGAACATGTCATGCTGCTGAGTCCGTCATTGCGTCAACGCGCAAGGCCCGTAGTCGCACATCTCACGACAGCACAGGTTCAGACGTTGTATTCGAATGCCTGGGCGCTCACAACCAAACTGCTGGGCAATGCCACGGTGACGCTCGATCCGCTGCCGGGCTATACTGATAAACGCATTATCGCGCGTGTGCTGACATATTCGCTGCTGGATGTTGGTGAACATCTGTTGGATGCCGGGGTCGCAGTGATTGCGGCAAACAGTCCGCGCCCGACTCCGTCCACCTATTATGCCGCGCAACAGCGCGCCATGCAACGTGAGATCGGGGTGTGGGCGGTTGACATCGAATTTCCCCGGCGTTTTCGCGTGAGCACCCGCGGCACGCTCGTCGATGTCGACACGCACGGCACGCACGCGGTCTTCGCGCAGACGCAGCATGGCACATCCGCTTCTTCCGATGCGCTGTTTGATACCGCTGCGTCCTCAGAAGGCGCGGAGCCGACCGCGCGCGTCAACCTGCGCGCCGCGATCTTGTGCGATCTGACAGTGCTGGGCGCACCCAAAAAGTATACGATGGTGCTTGCTTGGCGCGCCGTGTTGCTGCAAAATGACTTGAGCGGGCCGCTGGACACCTTTCTTCCGACCGAAGATGGATGGGACAGCCTGTCCCTGTCCGTCTACGGCGGCCTGCATACCAATATCACGCTGATGACTGCCGCGCATGAATTGACGCGCGTGACGCGCGCAACGCGCCAGGTGTACAGCGGTGAAATCATTACCGGCTATGACCTGCGGCTGCAGGTTGATACCCAGGAAGTGAGCAGCAATCACGTCACCTTCACGAGCAATGCGACCTTGGGCGCATTGGACTGAATAAGTTAACAACTTTAGAACTTTATAAGTTCATAAGTCATTATTTTAGACCGTTGTGCCGCTCTTACTGCACGTGCCAGAGGATGCGCTTGATGCGTGGCGCGTGCTGCTGCTGCACCGTGCGCAAAATGTCTTGCTCAAGTCCACCACGCAATTCCGCCAGCCAGACATGATGTTTAACTTGCACGACCAGCGCATTGTTTTTGAGCGCCTGCGGACGCGTATTTTCCGCCACAACACTGCCCACGATCGCCGGCCACGCGCTTTGTAACTGTGCCAAAAGTACTTCTTGGGGCGGACGCAACCGTTGCAGCGTGTCCGCGATCACATCGCCCATGCGTTGAAATCCGCCGCCCATCAGAGCCGCATTGGCATGACCACGCACAGAAAGGCATCGCCCACCCGCAGCACAATCGGGCTGGCGGCATTGGTCACTTCAAACATGACTTCATCCGCATCTGTGCTCTGGCAGCATTCCGTCAGAAACGTCGGGTTGAACGCCATTTCCATGTCGTCACCGGCATATTTCACTTCCAAAATGTCTTTGGCCTCGCCAATTTCAGCGGTGGTGGCGCTGATCGTCATGCGCTGCTGCTGCAGATTGATCCGAATGACCGGCTGTTTGGTCTTTTCCGTGACGACCGACGCCAAACCAAGTGCGTTGAGAAAATCGCGCCGGTTCAACACAATGACATGCTGGCAGCTCTTCGGAATGACCTGCGTGTAATTCGGATAATGGCCGTCCACCAGGCGGGTGACCAACTTGGTTTGATTGACCGTGACTTCAAGTTGGGTGGCGCTGAAACGCATATCGGCCATGCCTTCGCCGGTCAACATTTGCAGCAATTGCGTGATCGATTTGCTGGGCACCACAATCTGACGCGGCTCATCGCGCTTGATGCCCACATTGGTGTACTTAGCCAGACGCCGGCCATCGGTCGCCACCACATCGAAGTGCTCGGCAAAATTGAAGCAGACGCCGTTCAGCACATAGCGGGTCTCATCACGTGAGACAGCATAGCTGGTGGCGCGCAGCATGCTGTTCAATTCCTTGATCGGCAATTGCACGCTGTCGGCCGCCTCGATTTTTGGAAAGCGCGGAAAATCACCGGGCGCCATGCCGCGCAGACTGCATTGCACTTTGTCACCGGCGCGTAACGTCATCACATTCAGATCGTCCACGCTGACGCTGATGCTTTCGGCGTTCATGCGCCGTAGTGCATCCAGCAGAAAGCGCACTGGCACCGTCGTTTCGCCGGTCTTGCTGACTTCGGCGGCAATCGTCGTGCGCATCGAGACATCCAAATCTGTGCCCATCAGCGCCAATTCCCCCTGCTCGGCATGGATCAGCACATTGGACAGAATCGGCAAGGTCGTCCGCGACGGGCACACCGGTGACAGCATCTGTACCGCTTCACGCAACACACTCAAGGAACATTGAAACTTCATGACGCCTCTTCAGCGAGTATTACAAGTATGCACAATCAATACTACCTATATGATAACAAATTTAACAATATAACACTATCCCTATACCCGTACATCATGTGGACAATCAGTTCGTATCCATCTGCAGGCGGACGCATGCACACAATATGCACATGCGGTCGTGCCGGTGAATGACGTGTGGTAACATGTGTGCAAGTGGCCATGCATGTCCTTCACCACAATCATTGCTGCACTTGTTCACCACGTTCATCGCTGCTGCCCAAGCGGCGCTTGAGCGCGTGCAATTGTTGATTGATCATCTCGTCTTGTTCTTTGACCTGTTCGATTTTGCGGCAGGCGTACAAGACCGTCGTGTGGTCCTTGCCGCCGAACGATTGGGCAATATCCGTCAACGACGAAGTCGTCAGCTCGCGGCACAAATACATGGCAATCTGGCGCGGATGAGCGATGGCGCGCGGGCGTTTACTGGAGCGCAGATCGGCGATGCGCACGTCAAAGAAGTCTGAAACCGCCTTTTGAATGGCATCCAGCGTGACGCACTGGGCGGCCACATAACTGCGCAGACATTCGCGCGCCAGGTCAAGCGTCACGGCTTGATGCCGGACCGAGGCGTAGCCCAGCAACTTCACCAGCGCACCTTCGATCTTGCGGACATCATTGCGCACTTTGTTGGCCAGATAATAACAGACGTCGTGGTCAAGCTGGGTGCCGTATTGCTCCAGCTTTTTTTGAATGATCGCGACGCGCGTCTCAAAATCCGGCGATTGAACGTCGACCACCATACCGCTCTCGAAGCGATTGACCATGCGCTGCTCGATGTGCTGCAGCTCCTGCGGCGATTTGTCGCTGGTCATGACAATCTGCTTGCCTTGCATGTACAGATCATTGAAGGTGTGATAAAATTCCTCTTGCAGACGCTCTTTGTTGGACAAAAACTGAATGTCGTCGATCAGCAACACATCGACATTGACCCGAAAAAAATCACGGAATTTGCTCAAGGTGTGATTTTGCAGCGCATCAATATATTGATTGGTAAAACGTTCGCACGAGACAAAATGCACGACGTCGCGGGGCTGGCGATCCAGCACGGCATGCCCGATGGCCTGCATCAAATGCGTTTTGCCCAAGCCGACGCCGCCATACATGAAGAGCGGATTATAGACTTTGCCGGGTTGCTGCGCGGTGGCATAGGCGGCGGCATGCGCCATCTGATTTGAAGAACCGATCACAAAGGTGTCGAAGCGAAATGCAGGATTGATCGTGGCCGGCGGGCGGGGTGGAAGCAGGGCGCGGGCGCTGGTACAGACCGGCGCGGGTGACTCATCCGGGGGCGGCGTGACGGGCGCCACCGCGCCGTGCGCTTTGCACTCCACCACCAACTGGAGCGCGCGCTGACAGAGCTGCTGTAACGCCGCTTCAATACTGGCCTGATAACGCTGCCGCAACCAATCCGCCACCAGTGGCGAATCCACGCGCACAATCAGGCGATCGTCACGGAGACAGACCGGCCGCACCCTGTCAAAAAACGATTGAAATATCGCTGGCGTGCTTGAAGTTTTAATGACCTCAAGGATCTGACTCCACAACGTATGACAGTCCCCCACGGCAGTCTCCCGGCAACCAAATCGTTATTCACAATTGCATGCTCCGCACTGGAGCAAAAATTCATTGTAAACAACACGATGGAGGCAAAAAAACAATAAGCAAAACAGTAAAGATCGCTTGCCACGCACAAAGGAACACCGCTATCGTTGGGTCACTTTGCAATGCGGGCCAAGCAAAAATCCCGAAACCACTATCGTGTTGTTCAATCGCAAACCGCATTGGCAGCCGCGTTCGACTGCGTGCAAGCAGTATACAAAAACGTGGTTGGTTTGTAAAGGGAAATCCATAAAAATCAATTTTGCGCACGCACCGCGCAGGATGCTGTGGTTGCCGCGCTGAGAAACCCCAAATGTAGACTTGACGAGTGCGCGCAATCACGATATAATATCGCCATGCAGGAACAGAGACACACCGACACCGACAACACGGCCCCCGGCACGTGAGCATGACCACTGATATTTTAGTGATCGGCACTGGCATTGCCGGCTGTGCCACCGCCTTGACCGCGGCCCGCCACGGCTGTCGCGTCATGTTGATCACGCGCGGCAAAGCCACCCTGACGTCATCAACGGAACTGGCCCAAGGCGGCATTATCTACCGCGGCAAACATGATTCTGCGCGTGCCTTGACGCGCGATATCTGCGACGCCGGCGATGGCATCTGCAACCCCGCCGCCGTGCGCTATCTGGCCACCCATGGGCCGCGCTTGGTGCAGGAGATATTGATTGGTGACCTCCAGGTGCCGTTTGACACCCGCGCCGACGGTTCGTTGGATTTGACGCTCGAAGGCGCGCACCAGCTGCCGCGCATCATTCATTGCGCCGATTGGACCGGCAAACACATCGCCGCGGCGCTCTGGCGCGCCGTCCAGCAGCATACGAACATCACCATCCTTGAACGGTGCACCGCGATTGATCTGTTGAGCACCAGCCATCACTCGCTCAGCGCCACGGACACGTACCGGCCGACCGAGTGCGTCGGCGCCTATGTTCTGCGCCAGCGCCCGCACGGCATTTTTGAAGTGCTGGCCAAGGAAACCGTGCTGGCCACTGGCGGGGTGGGCCAATGTTACTTGTACACCACCAACGGCAGCTCGGCCCGCGGCGACGGCTACGCCATGGCACAGCGCGCCGGCGCCCGCCTGGCCAACATGGAATATGTGCAGTTTCATCCGACGACGCTCTTCCGTCCCAACGCCGGGAATTTTCTGATCAGCGAAGCGCTGCGCGGTGAGGGTGCTGAGTTGCGCGACAATAAGGGCCGCGCGTTTGCGAAGCAGTATCATCCCATGGGCTCGCTCGCGCCGCGTGACATCGTCGCCCGCGCAATTCACAGTGAAATGCTGAAGCAACATGCGCCATGCATGTACCTTGACATCAGCCATAAAGACCCGGCCTGGGTGCGCGCGCGCTTTCCCACGATTTATCACAAGTGCCTCGAACACGGCATCGATCTGACCCGCGAACCGATCCCGATCGTGCCGGCCGCACACTATGAATGCGGCGGGGTTGTCGTGGACACCACGGGCGCCACCTCCATTGCGCGCCTGCGCGCCGTCGGTGAAGTCAGCTGCACCGGCGTTCACGGCGCCAATCGCCTGGCCAGCACCTCGCTGCTGGAAGCCTTGGTATGGGGCGTTGCGTGCGGGGATGACTGTGCCCGCGCGGTGCACGCGCAGCGCCGCTTTTATTTCCCGCGCGTGGCAACCTGGAAAGAGGAACACGAACACGTTGACCCGGCCCTGCTCGAGCAGGATTGGATGATCATCAAGCATACCATGTGGAATTATGTCGGGCTGGTGCGCGGTGCGCGCCGGTTGCGGCGCGCGCAACGCCTGCTGGGCGAGTTGCACACCGAAGTGGAAACCTTTTACCGCTCGGCCGCCATGACCGATCAGGTGATCGGCCTGCGCAACGGGTTGCAGACCGCCCAACTCATCATGTATGCCGCGATTCGCAACACCACCAGTCGCGGCTGTCATTACCGTCTCGAAATCGAATAACCAGCGACCATCGGAGCAAACGCTATGCACTACCAAATCGCACCGCACGGCGGTGAACTCGTCAATCGTGTCCTCAAGGGCGAAGAACGCGCGTTCTGGCTCGCCAAAGCGGCATCCCTGCCCAGCGTGACCGTCGATCCGTATGCCCTGGCAGACCTCGAAATGATCGCCTGTGGCGCGCTGAGCCCGCTCGAGGGCTTCATGTGCCGGGATGACTACAATCATGTTATCGAACACATGCGCCTGTCGTCCGGTTTGCCGTGGCCGGTGCCAATTGTGTTGGGCGTCACGCCCGACCAGGCTGACGATTGTGATGTGGATACGCATGTCACGCTCAAGGATGTGCACGGCACGCCGATCGCGGTCATCTCAGTCCAGGAAAAGTTTGTGGTCGACAAAGAACGCGAAGCCGCCAAGGTGTTCAAGACGACCGACACCAATCATCCCGGCGTGCGCCTGCTGCGGGCGCGCAACGAAGTGCTGCTGGGCGGCGACGTGCAGATATTGAACCTGCCGGCGCACACGGTGTACGCGGATTACCGCCTGACGCCGGTCGAAACCCGCCATCTGTTCGAGCAGCGCGGCTGGCGCCGGATCGCCTCGTTTCACACCCGCAATCCCATGCACCGCGCGCACGAATATCTGATGAAGTGCGCGCTCGAAGTCTGCGATGGTCTGTTGGTGCATCCGTTGATTGACGAAGTCGCCGATCACATTCCGCCGCAGTTGCTGATGACGTGCTATGAAACGCTGATCAGCAACTACTTTCCGGAAGAACGCGTGCTGCTGAGCGTCTTTCCCACCATCAGCCGTTTTGCCGGCCCGCGCGAGGCGGTGCTGCATGCCTTGATGCGCAAGAATTACGGCTGTACCCACATCATCATCGGCCGCAATCATGCCGATGTCGGCGACTACTATGGACCCTACGAGGCCCAGGAAATTTTCAAGGAATTCGGCCAGCACGAGCTGGAAATCACGCCGCTCATGTTTGAAGACGCGTGCTACTGCCGCACCTGCATTGGTATGGCCACCAACAAGACCTGTGCGCACAGCGCCGAGCATCATCTGGTCATTAGCGGTACGCGCATGCGCGAAATGCTGCAGCGCGGCGAACGGCCGCCGGTTGAATTCGCCCGCCCGGAAGTGGTCGACGTGCTGCTGTCCACGGGCGCAGTCTAAGCCGCTGGCGTAGGCCGGTGTCCGCTGGGCTGAATTATTAATCAAACAAAGTCAGAACACATTAACTTAAAAACTTCAGAACTCAATAACTTGGTTGTGATCAGATGATTGCACGCTTGATGTATTGTATGGGCTGGCTGGGCAGTCTTGTGTATGCCACGCTCTACCATCGCTACCGGGTCTACGGCCGGCGCCATTGCCCGCCTGCCGGGCGCGGCGCGGTCTTGGCGGCGAATCATGCCAGCTATGTGGATCCGACCTTGATCGGCATTGCCTTCTGGCATCGTATTTGGTATCTGGCGCGCAAAACCTTGTTTGAGCGCAGCCGGCTGGCGCGCTGGATTTTGATCAACATCAGTGCCATTCCCATTTCGCGCGAACGGATGGACCTCAGCACCCTGCGCTACTTGCAGCAGTTGTGCGCGAGCGGCCAGCAAATCGTCATCTTCCCCGAAGGAACCCGCACGCCCGACGGTGCGCTCCATGCCGCCCATGCCGGCGTCGGTCTCCTGGCGGACGCGCTCAAAGTGGACATCGTGCCGGTCTACCTGCACGGCACCTACGAGGCGTTTCCGCGCCACAGCGCCTGGCCGCGCCCGAAACAGGTCGTGGCCTGCTTCGGCCCGCCACTGCCGATTGCAGCTTATCATGTCCTTCCGCGCGGGCGTGCGCGCTATGAACGGATCGCGCAGGACATCATGGACGCGATTGCCAAGCTGCAAACCGGATTGCTGCGCTTGCAGCGCCGCCGCGCCAAAATCGAACCACGCGCATAAACACATGAGAATTCTCTTCTGGGGCACGCCCGAGACCGCCGCCGCCTGCCTCCAATTCCTCCTCGACCAGCACTGCCACATTGTTGCGGCCGTGACCCAGCCGGACAAGCCCGTCGGACGCGCGCAGCGGCTGACCCCGCCGCCGGTCAAGCGGGTTGCCCACGCGGCCGGCCTGCCGGTCGTGCAACCCGCCTGCTTGCGCAGCCCGGAAACCTGCGCGCTGCTGCGCGCGCTGGCCCCCCAGGTCAGCATCCTGGTCGCATATGGTAAGTTAATACCTTTGGAACTTCTAAAGTTAGGAACTTACTTCATCAACCTGCATTTTTCATTGCTGCCGCGCTATCGCGGCGCAGCACCAGTGCAGCGCGCCATTATGGATGGTTGTACCACCACTGGCATTACCATCCAGCACCTTGCCGCGGCGCTCGACACCGGCGATATCATCCTCCAGCAGACGGTTCCCATTGAGCCCGGCGACACGACCGCGGTGTTGCTGCAACGCTGCGTTGCCACGGGCGCGCCGCTGCTACAAGAGACCCTTAGGCTGCTTGCGCGCGGCGCCGCGCCGCGCATCCCGCAAGATCATGGCGCCGCGACGCAGGCCCCCAAATTGACGCAGCAAGACGGCTTTATCAACTGGCACCAGCCTGCCCAAGCCATCGTCCGGCGCGTGTGCGCCTGCAACCCTTGGCCAGGTGCAACCACCTGGCTGCACGACCACCCGATCAAGATATGGTCAGCCGCTCTGCACAGCACGCAACCAGCCAGCGGCGTGCCCGGCATGGCCATGCTGCTCGACAAACGCCTGTTGGTGGCGTCCGGCGACGGCGTTGTTGCGCTTAAGGAAGTACAACCGGCCGGGCGCACGCGCATGAGTGCCGCGGCCTTCATGGCCGGCATACGCCAGCCCGCCGTGCAGTTCGGCGAACCGCCGGTCGTTGGGTAAATTATTTCGCCGCGAAACAACGTTCAGCGCACGGGAGGCTGAAACGCCCTCCACGAAAGCGAAGCATGTCTGCCATGCCGCCGGTCTTGTCTCGTCGTCGTTGTGGCGCATGCGCCCGCCGTGTTGTTCTTTGTGGCCACGGCGCGCGGCGAATAATAATGTTACAATAGCACCGTGACCACTTCTGAGAATACGCCGGCAGGCGCCGCGTCTGCGCCGGCAAAAGACTCCGCGCGCGGCATGCCACCGGGCATCAGCGTTGCCCGCGCCGCGGCCTTGGATGCGCTCCTGCGTATGCAGAGAAAACAATTTCGCGTGCATCTTGACGATGCCCTTGAGGATGTCTGCGGACAGTATGCCTTGTCGGGCCGCGACCGGCGTCTGACCCACGAATTGATCGCCGGCGCGTTGCGCAACGCCAGCCTGCTGGAATGGCACCTTGACCGCGTCAGCGCGCGCCCGCTGCAGACGCTTGAGCCGCCGATCCGCTGGACTCTGATCATGGCCGCCTATCAACTGCTGTTTCTCGACCGGGTTGGCCGGCACGCGGCAGTCCATCAAGCGGTCGAATTGTGCAAGCGCGTGGCACCGCGCGCGGCTGCGTTTGTCAACGCCGTCCTGCGCGCATTGCTGCGCCAGAATGACCGCGTGGCCCCTGCCGCCATCGCGGTCCCGAACGAGCTCGCCCTTCGGTTTTCGCACCCGACCTGGATTGTCGCGCTGTACCAGGCCCGGTTTGGGGATGCTTGTCCCGCCATTTTGGCGTGGAACAACACCAGACGCCAGCATTTTGCACGCATCCGCCGCAATCCGGCCGCGGTCCTGGCCGAACTCGGCCCGGCCGTTGTGCCAGCCGAGAAGTTCGGAAGTGATTTTCTTCAGATATTAGAAACTTTTGAAGTTATAAACTCAAAAAGTTTTAAACAAGGAGATGTATACGTCATGCAACCGTGGTCGGCGCGCGTCGCCGGCGCCCTGCCCGTGCAACCCGGCGGGCGGGCTCTGGATATGTGCGCCGCGCCGGGTGGCAAGACGATTACCCTCGCTGATCGCGCGGCGCTTACCATTGATGCCCTGGAAATCGACCCCCGGCGGGCGGACAGCTTGCGCGACAACCTCCGGCGTTGCGGCGTTACCTGCGCTACCGTCCATATCATGGATGCGCTCAATGCGGCGACGAAGCTAGGCGCGGCGCGCTATGATGCCGTACTGCTGGACGCGCCCTGCAGCAATCTCGGTGTCGTGCAACGCCATCCAGAAGTGCGCTGGCGGGTGCGCTACGAGGATGTCAACGCCCTGGCGGCAATCCAAGCCCAGCTGCTGCGCACAGCGGCCGCGTGCGTCCGCCCGGGTGGCCATATTCTCTATGCCGTCTGCACCATGTCGCCGGAAGAGACGCACGAGTGTGTCCAATCTTTTCTACAGCACCACGCCGGCTTTACGCTGCGCAAAGAAGAGTTCAGCTATCCCGGACAGTTTGACACGGATGGCGGCTACTGGGCCCTGCTGGGCCGCGCACCATAAAAAAATGCAGGGGATATACGAAGGGCCACAAACATCATATCCCCTGCAAGCAAACGAACCTTACTCTGGTAGTTATAAAGCAAGGACAGTGCCAACAACTAAAAAACAAGTAAAAGCAGCAATAATAGCGCTTGTGTGCCAAAAACGGCACGATTGCCGTCGCAAAAATGCAATTTAAAACACGCATTCTTGCATTTGCGCGATGCAAACCAAGGCAAATCCATGCCGCTCCGCCGCGTTTGTGCCGGCTGGTATTCTCATTGTGGCGGTGGAGTCCCGCCAGCGGCAGCGATCCCGCCAGTGGCGTGGGTACGCCACGCGCTCCGCGCGGGGCATGCTGCGGCCAGTTTCAACGGCGCGGATGACCGCGGCAGCAGAAGCCGCCCTCGCCGCGAGCGGCTACGAGACGGCTGCAAAGCAGAAAACGCACTCATTAGTGAATTAGCGGTGCGTGCTGCAATGGAGCATACCAACCGCGGCCACGCGCCAAATCAAAAAAGACCACTGCCAAACCCGGCCCGTTTTCTGCTCACCTTTCTTCCAGCTTTTTTCGCCTAGGTTTCTTACGCGCCATTGTACGCGGTTTTGTTACGGTGTCAGCGTATGCCTTTTTCAGAAAAAATTTGACGCGCGGCAGATGGTTCTTGACCATTTCGAACGTTATCCATATATTTATATCGTTGATAAGTTGCAGGCACGTATCTTTGCGTAACCTTCTTGACCTTCTTATCAAATTGACTTTGTGTGAAATAATTTTGCAGGCACAGTCAATATCATCAAGATCCAAAGCGAGATCCTTTACCGCACTGCTCTTCATATCACGAAAGGTAGTCGCCAAAGCAAGGCCCAGCGGAGCAATGTTTGGCTTGGGAGAGTAATTTTTCACAGACAGCTCCTCAAATGTAATCCAAGCCGTATTCGCAGAGCGGCAAGGGCAGGCAATGCCGCCAGGGCTGCGGAATCGCCGGCGCGTCGAGTGCGCCCCACAGGAACGCGGCGGCGCGATCATCTGTCAAAGTGATACTGGTTGTTGCGTCGCACACGGCAAAGCCCTGTTCGCACGGCAAGCCGCGCACGCGCGCCAGTCCGTGCTGCTCCCAATAGGGACGCAATTGGTCAAGCAACACCGGACCATCCATCACCAAGATGGTGCCGGAAAACGTCGCATCTGCCACTGCGCCGGCGCGCCGCAGGAACGGCGCGACACGCTGCTCGTGGGCCGGCAGAACGAACGTGAGCGGGCCCTGCCACTGCGGCGGAAATGCGTCGGCGCACTGCGCCACGGCGTTTGCATCGCCGCGCCATTCCTCAATCGTCAGCGTATCCGCACCACGGGTGTACACACAATAGGCGACGATGACATTGTCGCGCCAGGCGACCATGGTGGTGCGCCCGCACGGCCGCGCCAGGGCGCTGCAGTCGAGAGTCTGGGCTGTTCGCACGAAATGCGGCTGTTCGGTCTCATACAGAGCCAGCAGCCGGGGTGCATCACTGCTGGCGTAGGGGAGCCAGACAAGGTCGCGCGCCTTCCAACGCCGCCAATATTCACAGGGAATAATGTGGTGCCGAAAACGCCCGGCAAAGCGCGCGCCGCGGCGCTGGTACAAACCGCGCCCGCCGGAGATCAGCAGAACACCCGCACCGCACCGCCGCGCATGCATGATGACCGCATCGAATAGTGCAGTGCCGAGACCTTTGCCGGCGTAGGCGGGCAAAGTGCACACCGCGCCCACGAGCCCAACCCGCACCCGCGCGGCGCCGAGCACCAACGTTTTGAAGATAACACCGCAGTGCGCCACGAGCGTGTCGCCTTCGGCCATCACCCAGCAATTCATGGCGTTGTCGGCCGCCAGGAACAGTGGAAATTCAATGCCCATGGACGAGCCGCCGCTGGCGCGGAAGACCGCATCCGTCAAAGCTATTAACTTCTGAACTTCAGAACTTTTGCATTGACGAGGAGAAGTTGGCATGCGTCATTCCGGTTGCTGCATTCGTCGCGTGCCATGTGCTGCGCCTGTCCCCCTTGTTCCGCCAACGGCGGGGATTTTCCGCGTGTTGTCCCTGATCATCGCCACGTGACCGGTGAACGGCGTCACTTCCAGCAGATGCACTTCAAGCGGAACGGGTCGTTCAGGTCGGCGTGCTTGGGCAGCACGCGGGCCGTCAAAGCATGCAAGCCGCTGGTGTCGCAGGTCAACGTACCTTCGTACACGGCCACATTGTTGTCACGCTGCGCCGTGCACTCCAGCTGCAGGGCGTGGCCGCCCACAATTTTGCGGTCGGGCCCCATCCGGCCGATGTATAATTCAACCGCCACGTCATCGCAGGACAGGGCACCCAAGCGCACCGTGACGGACACCGGCAAACTCTGTTTGACATAGACTTTGTCGGAAGTCGTAATTTCCATCTGCTCGATGGTCACGCCCTGCCAGTGGGCCCGGATGTGCTCGTTCCAGGAGGCCAGGGCACGTCCGCGCGCGAGATTTTTTGCGACCAACTGTTGAAAGTGCTCATGGGCCGGCATGTACAGCGAGGTGGTGTAGTCCTGCACCATGCGCGAGGTGTTGAAAAACGGGCACAAGGTCTGCAGCGAGGCCTTCATCATGGCGATCCACTCGCGCGGCAAGTCGTCGGAGGTGCGCTCATAAAAGAGCGGCACCACTTCGCGTTCGAGAATGTCGAACAATTCTTCCGATTCAATGCGGTCCTGCAGTTCCGGATCGGTGTATTCTTCGCCGTGCCCAATAGCCCAGCCTACGCCGCGCTGATAGCCCTCGTCCCACCACCCGTCCAGAATGCTCAAATTCAACCCGCCATTGGCGACGACTTTCATGCCGCTGGTGCCGCTGGCCTCCAGCGGCCGGCGTGGCGTGTTGAGCCAGACATCGACGCCCTGCACCATTGCGCGCGCGACGGTCAGATCATAATCCTCGAGAAACACCAGCCGGTGGGTCAGATTCGCCTCGTGCGCGAAATGCACAATTTCACGGATCAACTGTTTGCCGCCGGTGTCATGCGGATGCGCCTTGCCCGCGAAAATGAACTGCAGCGGGCGCTGCGTGTTGCGAAGCAGCTTGCACAGACGTTCTTTGTCGCGCAACAGCAAGGTTGCGCGCTTGTAGGTGGCATAGCGGCGCGCAAAGCCGATCGTCAGCGCGTCCGGCAGCAGGGTTTCCTTGGCGCGCTCGACATCGCTGTCCGACAAGCCGCGCCGTTGATATTGCTGCACCAGGCGCGCGCGCGCAAACGAGACCAAGCGCGCGCGGCGGCGCTCGTGGGTGCTCCACAACTCATCATCGGGAATTTTGTGAATGTTCTGCCAGATGTCCGCGTTGGTGATGTCGGCCTGCCAGTCGCTGCCCAAGTAACGCTCCAGCAGGTCAAACATTTCGCGCGAAATGACCGAGGGGACATGCACGCCATTGGTGACATACGCAATGGGAATTTCGTGTTCCGGCACGCCGGGCCAGTCATACATCCACATTTTCCGCGCCACGCGCCCATGCAGCTTGCTGACGCCGTTACAATAGCCCGAGGCGTGAATCGCAAACAGCGCCATGTTGAACGGATCGCGCTCGCCCTGCCCTTCTGCCCGGCCCAGGCGCATCAGGTCGGCCATGGTGATACCCAAGCTGCGGACGTACTCGCCCAAGTACGTTTCCAGCAGGCGCTCGTCAAACAAATCAATGCCGGCCGGCACCGGCGTGTGGGTTGTGAAAACGGTGCCGGCGCGCGTGGTGGTCAAGGCTTCGATAAACGAGCAGTGTTTTTCCTGCATCATTATCCGAATGCGTTCGAGCGCCAGAAACGCCGAATGACCTTCGTTCATGTGGCAGACCGTCGGGGCAAACTGCACGGCCGTCAACGCGCGAATGCCGCCAATGCCCAGCACGATTTCCTGGCGTATACGCATCTGCGTGTCGCCGCCGTACAATTGCTGGGTGATGATGCGATCGTCCGGCGCGTTCTGCGCCAGATTCGTGTCCAGCAAATACAACGGCGTGCGGCCGACCTGCACACGCCAGATCTGCGCAACCACGGTGCGGCCGGCCATGTCCACCGCGATCGTCAGCGGCGCGCCATCGGCCGTGCGCTCGAGCGACACGGGCATGTTGTAAAAATCATTGTCCGGATACAATTCCTGCTGCCAGCCATCGGCATTCAGATATTGCCGGAAATAGCCCTGCTGATACGCCAAGCCGACCGCAGCCAACGGCACGCCCAGATCACTGGCCGATTTCAAGTGGTCGCCCGCCAGCACGCCCAAGCCGCCCGAGTACGTCGCGATGCACTCGCTCAGCCCGAATTCCATCGAAAAATAGGCAATCTTGGCTTGGGTGGATTTGCCAAAGGTCTTGTGATACCAACTGCGTGCCATTTCATAGGCCTGCAAGCTCACCACGGCGCGATCCATGTGCGACAGAAAACTGTCGTCACGCGCCAGCGCCTCCAGACGCTCCTGCTTGATCATGCCCAGCAGCAGCACCGGGTTGTGATGGGCCTCCTCCCACAAATCCGAATCCATCCGGCGAAACAGCGCAATCGTGTCGTGATCCCATGACCAGTGCAGATTGTAGGCCACGTCCACCAACGCACTCAGCCGTTCGGGCAATCGCGGAAACACTTGCAGCAATTGAAAGGTCGGCGCGCTCATATTTCACCATGCGTGGTTAGTGCCTGCACGCACCGGCGGACCGCCGGCGCCAAGGCACCTCGAGTATACCAAAACCAACGCAGACCTGCACGACGGCGGGTGGCACGGGGGCAGCGCGGAACGACACGCCGCGCCGACAGATACGAACGAGAGCGCTTTTTACTGTGCAGTGTCCTTGCCGCCCGCGGTGAGGGCGGTTTCTACAGCCGCGGTCATCCGCGCCGTTGACGGGATCGCCGCCGCTGGCGGGATCCGCGCCGCTGGCGGGACTGGCTGGTGCCTTTGCTGACCAACGGATAGCTGCAGATTCGCGGCACGGAGGCCGCTCCCACTTTGCGCGGAGACTTATAAATTCTCGCGTGGCGCGAGAATTTAGTTGTTCGACAGGGCGGGGTGTTCCGGTTGCACGGGCGCGACCGGCGGCGCTGGCCGCGGCGTGACGTCAAATGCCAAAGCGCCGTCGCGCAGGACGATCGTCACCACGTCGCCATCCGTGATCTTCTCCTGCAAAATCTGCTCGGAGAGCGGATCCTCGATGCGCTGCTCGAGCGCGCGCCGGATCGGCCGCGCGCCGTAGATCGGGTTGTAGCCCTTGTCCAGGATGAACTCTTTGGCCGGCAGGTCGAGCGTCACCTTCACCCCGCGGTCTTCCACGCGCTTGAGCATCGTGTGTAGTTCGAGATCAATGATCTGCAGCAGCTCGGCGCGCAACAAATTGCGGAAGACGACAATATCATCCACCCGATTGAGAAATTCGGGCTTAAAGGACTTTTTCACCGAATCCAGCAATTTGGCCTTCATGCCCTCATAGGACGTGTCGGCATCGCCACTGGTGAAACCGAGCGTGGATTGCTTGCGCAGCAGCTCGGCGCCGACATTCGAGGTCATGATGATGACTGTGTTGCGGAAATCAATGGTGCGGCCGAGACTGTCCGTCAGCTTGCCTTCGTCGAGCACTTGCAGGAGCATATGCAGAACATCCGGGTGCGCTTTTTCAATTTCGTCAAAGAGCACGACTGAGTAGGGCCGGCGGCGGATTTTCTCGGTGAGCTGGCCGCCCTCGTCGTAACCGACATAGCCGGGTGGCGAGCCAATCAGGCGCGAGGTCGAGAATTTCTCCATGTACTCGCTCATGTCAATCGTGATCAGCGCGTTGGCATCATCGAACATGAATTCGGCTAGGGCTTTGGCCAGCAGGGTCTTGCCGACACCGGTCGGGCCGAGGAAGATGAATGAGCCGATCGGCCGGCGCGGGTCCTTCAAGTTTGCGCGCGAGCGGCGCAACGAGCGCGCCAGCGTGCTGATCGCCTCGTCCTGGCCGACAACCCGCTTGTGCAGCTCGGTTTCCATGCGCAGCAGTTTTTTAGCTTCGCCCTCTTCCAGCCGGGTCACCGGAATGCCGACCCATTTCGAGAGCACTTCGGCGATGTGGTTGACATCGAGCGTTGGCCAGTTCGTGTCGCTTTGCTTTTTCTTAACGTCGTCGAGGGCGGCGCGCTTGGCGCGCTCATCATTGCGCAGGCGCGCGGCATCTTCGTAGCGCTGTTCCTCGACCGCCTTTTTCTTAACGGCCGCCAAGTCGCGCACGTCCTGCTCGAGCGCTTCCATCTCCGGCGTCTTGGTGCGTTTGCGCAAGTGCACACGCGCGCCGGCCTCGTCCATCAGGTCAATCGCCTTGTCGGGCAGGTGCCGCCCGGAGACATAGCGATCACTCAGCTTGGCTGCCGAGACCAAGGCCGCCTCGGTGTAATGCACATGATGAAATTCCTCATAGCGCTTGCGCAACCCGAGCAGGATCTGGATCGTATCGTCAATGTTAGGCGGGTCAACCAGGACGGTCTGAAAACGGCGTTCGAGCGCGGCGTCCTTCTCGATATACTTGCGGTACTCGTCCATGGTGGTCGCGCCGACGCACTGGATATCGCCGCGCGACAGAGCCGGCTTGAGAATGTTCGAGGCATCCGTCGCACCTTGCGCCGCGCCGGCCCCGACCATCGTGTGCATTTCGTCAATGAACAGAATGATCTTGCCGCTGCGCTTGATTTCGGCCATGACATTCTTGATGCGCTCCTCGAATTGGCCGCGGTAGACCGTGCCGGCCACCAGCAGCGCCATGTCGAGCGAGACGACGCGCTTGTTCACCAGCATGTCCGGCGCGTCGCCGGCGGCAATCCGTTGCGCCAGTAATTCGACGATCGCGGTTTTGCCCACGCCCGCGTCACCGATCAGCACCGGATTGTTCTTTTGGCGCCGGCAGATAATCTGGACGAGCCGCTCGATTTCCTTTTCGCGGCCGATGACCGGATCGAGCTTGCCGTCGCGCGCCGCCTTGGTCAAGTCGTGGCCGAACGCGTCGAGCGTCGGCGTGTCCGTCTTGCTGGCTTTCTTTTCGGTTGACGCGCCGCCCGCGTGCGGGCCTTCGCCGGGCGTGCTGGCCGGTATATCCAGCGCATTCAGCTCTTCTTTCACCAACTTGCGCGCTTCATCCAAGTTGACGCCCAGATTGTTCAGCACGCGCGCCGCCACGCCTTCCTGCTCGCGCAGCAAGCCCAGCAGGATGTGTTCGGTACCGACGTACGAATGCTGCATCTGTTGCGCTTCCTGCATCGCAAAGCGCACGACATTGTTGGCCTTGGGCGTGAACGGCGGTTCGCCCACGATCTTGGTGTCCGGACCAAATCCGACCACGCTTTCAATCTCGCTGCGAATCGCGTGCGGCTCGGCGCCCAGGCGTTGCAGGACATTCAGCGCAATGCCTTCGTTGAGGTCAATCAAGCCCAGCAGAATATGTTCGGTGCCGACGTAATGATGATTGTAACGCCCGGCTTCTTTCTTGGCGTTGACAATCACCTGGCCGGCGCGCGGCGTAAAATTGCTTTGCATCATAGTCTCGTCATTCCTTAGGTTGCAGTCAAAAATCAACTCGCTGAGAGTGCCTTCGAATGCGGGAGCGACTTCAGGTTGCGAATGCTGCCAGAATATCGCCAGCTGAACTGGCTCCCACATTCGCAGAAGCACAACTCGGCCGGCCCACAGTCGCTTTGGTTGTCAGCGTTAATTGGGCTTTCATCCAATCATCTCTTTGCGGCGCCCGGTCTTGGCCGCGCTGCGGTCAGTCAGCACGGTGCGCCAGCGAAGCAATTCACGCGCCACGCGCGCCGGCTGGGTGCTGCCTTCGCTGCGCTTGGCGGCCACTGATGCCGGTGCGGTCGTGAGCCGCAGGATTGCGCGGTCAAAATGTGGGCAGATCGCCTGCAACGCGCGCAGGGGCAGCGCGCCCAAGCCGCCGCCGCGTTGTTCAGCCAAAGCCACGGCGCGCCCGACGGCTTCATGCGCGTCGCGAAAGGGCACGCCACGCCGCACCAGTTGTTCTGCCCAGTCGGTTGCGCACAGAAAGTCATCCTGCAACGCCTGGGCCAGCCGTTCGCGGCGAAACTGCACGCGCGGCAGCAGAGCGGCCATGATCTCGAGACAGGCGCTGACGGTGTCAGCGCTGTCAAAAACCGGCTGCTTATCTTCCTGCATGTCGCGATTGTACGTCATCGGCAAAGCCTTGAGCGTGGTCAACAGCGCGACCAGGTTGCCGTACACGCGCCCGGTTTTACCGCGCACGAGTTCGAGCACATCCGGGTTTTTCTTCTGCGGCATCAACGAGCTGCCGGTGCAAAATTCGTCCGGCAGGGCAATGAAGCCGAACGGTTGCGAAACCCACAGGATCAAATCTTCGGCCAAGCGCGACAAGTGCATCGCGATGATTGCCGCAGCCGCCAGAAACTCGACCAGAAAATCGCGGTCAGCCACGGCATCCATGCTGTTGCGCGCCACGCCGGCAAAGCCGAGGGTGCGCGCGACAAAGGCGCGATCCAGCGCAAAACCGCTGCCGGCCAGTGCCGCCGCGCCAAGCGGCAGCACATTCACGCGCGCCTGTTGCTCACCGAGGCGTTGCAGGTCGCGCTCCAACATTTCAATATAGGAAAGCAAGTGATGTGCCACCAAGACCGGCATTGCAAACTGCAAATGGGTGAAGCCCGGCATGACAACATCCGCGTGGTGTTCCGCGCAGGCAAGCAGGCCGGCTTGCAGCGTGCCAATCTGGCCGCACACCTGGGCCAAAACGTCCCGCAGGTACAGGCGTTCATCGAGCGCGATTTGATCATTGCGGCTGCGCCCGGTGTGCAATTTCTTGGCGACGGCGCCGATGCGGTGGGTGAGCAGCGTTTCGATCGCCATGTGAATATCTTCGCAGGTGGCGTCGAAGGCAACCGTGCCGGCGGCGCACTCGCGTGCAATCCGCTGCAGGCCGGCGCGGATGGCGGCCGCCTCTTTTTTGGAAAGAATGCCGATGCGCGCCAGCATGGCGGCGTGTGCGCACGAGCCGCGCACATCGTACGGGGCCAGCCGCTGGTCAAACGCAATTGACTGGGTGAAATGCTCGACGGCGGCATTGGTGGTGGCGCGGAACCGCCCGCCCCACAGTTTCCGGCGCGGGGCGGTGCGGGCGGTGTGTGTTGTCTTGCTCATCATCTAATGGTAGCAAAACCGGCGCAAAAGCGCAAAACCAGCGCGGTTTCCTGGTTTCAGCGCTGCGGCAGGTCGCAAGCGCGGCAATTTTCACCACGAAGGGCACGAAGGAAGAAAGAAGCTAATAGACCAAGCCGCGGCTGTTACTGCGTTTGAACCATAACCATTGATTGTGTCTGTTCTGTCTTCGTGAGCTTCGTGCCCTTCGTGGTGAATTTCTGTTGCTTTACGCCGTTTTCTGTCTGCATTCCGCCTTCACGCTCGCCGGGATGAAGGCCAGCGCGGCGTAGAGCAGCAGTGGCACAACCAGCAAGTCGTCCAGCTGTCCGAGCACCGGGATGAAATCAGGGATAAGATCAATCGGCGAGACCAAGTACGCCAGCGCGCCCGCCAAGAGCCAGCGGGAAGTCTTGGGCGTCCGGGCATGGGTGAACAGGGCTCGATAGTAAGCCAGCTCCTGCTGCGCGCTCTTGAGTATCTTCCGCATATACCCATAGAGTATAGCAATTTCCATCTTTGCCTAGATGGTGCCGTGTCGGGTTGGCGCAGGTGGCGCAAAAAGGCACAATAAAAAGCCATTGAAGATCGTTTTCTTGTTCAATCGACATTTTATGTCGTTTGAAATGAACATTTTGAGTATACTGGCACCGTAATTGCTTCCATCTGTAGTACATATCTTAGTGCAATTTTGATATAAGGAGCATAGATTATGACAAAACATGCAAGAGTTATCGGGATCGACTTGGGCACCACCAACTCGTGTGTGGCGGTGATGGAAGGCAATGAACCGGTCGTGATCGCCAACAGTGAAGGCGGCCGCACGACGCCCTCGGTGGTTGCCTTCGCGAAAGACGGCGAGCGCCTGGTCGGCACGATCGCCAAACGCCAGGCGGTGACCAATTCCGAGAACACGATTTTCTCGATCAAGCGCTTTATGGGCCGCAAACATTCGGAAGTTGAAACCGAAGAGAAGCTTGTGCCGTATAAGATTACCGAGCGCAAGAACGGTGACGTCGTCGTCAATATTCAAGGCAAAGAATACACGCCGCCGGAAATTTCAGCGATGATTTTGCAGAAGATGAAGCAGACCGCCGAAGATTATCTGGGCGAGCCGGTGACCCAAGCGGTGGTTACCGTCCCGGCCTATTTTAATGACGCGCAACGGCAGGCGACCAAGGATGCCGGGCGGATCGCCGGCCTGGAAGTGCTGCGGATCATCAATGAGCCGACTGCGGCCAGTTTGGCTTACGGCCTCGACAAGAAGAAAGACGAGCGCATCGCCGTGTACGATTTGGGCGGCGGCACGTTCGACATTTCGATTCTTGAAATCGGCGACGGCGTCTTTGAAGTCAAGAGCACGAATGGCGACACCCATCTCGGCGGCGACAACTTCGACCAAGCCGTGCTGGATTATATCGCCGACGAGTTCAAGCGCGAGAACGGCATTGATCTGCGCAAGGACAAGATGGCCTTGCAGCGCTTGAAAGAAGCCGCCGAAAAGGCCAAGATTGAATTGTCGACCTCGATGCAGACCGACATCAACCTGCCGTTCATCACCGCCGACGCGAGCGGCCCGAAGCATTTGCAGATGACGCTGACGCGCGCCAAGCTCGAACAGTTGTGCGGCGATTTGATCGAACGCTCACGCGGGCCGGTGCTGCGCGCGATGAAAGATGCGGGCGTGAAGCCGAGTGACATTGATGAAGTCGTGCTGGTGGGCGGCATGACGCGCATGCCGGCCGTGCAACAGCTGGTGCGCGATGTTTTCGGGAAAGAGCCGCACAAGGGCGTCAATCCGGATGAAGTCGTGGCGATTGGCGCGGCGATTCAAGGCGGGGTGCTTTCCGGCCAGGTGAAAGATGTGCTGTTGCTGGATGTGACGCCGTTGTCGCTCGGGATCGAAACGCTGGGCAGCGTGATGACCAAGCTGATCGAGCGTAACACGACCATCCCGTGCAAGAAGAGCCAGGTGTTTTCGACCGCGTCGGACAACCAACCGGCGGTCTCGATTCATGTGCTGCAGGGCGAGCGCGAGATGGCGACGGACAATCGCACGATCGGGCGCTTCGACCTGGTTGGCATTCCGGCCGCGCCGCGCGGCGTGCCGCAGATTGAGGTCACCTTCGATATTGACGCCAACGGCATTCTGCATGTGTCGGCCAAGGACATGGGCACCGGCAAGGAGCAGAAGATTCGCATCGAAGTGTCGAGTGGCCTGAACGAAAGCGAGATTCAGAAGATGGTCAAGGACGCCGAAGCGCATGCCTCGGAAGACAAGGACCGGCGCGAGGTGATTGACCTGCGCAACCAGGCCGATCAAGTGCTGTACCAGACCGAGAAGACCTTGAAAGAGCACGGCAGCAAAGTGCCGGACGGCGACCGCAAGGCGATTGAAGCTGCCGTGGAAGAGCTGCGCAAGGTGAAAGACGAAGGCAGCAAAGAAGAAATCCAGGCCAAACTCGAGGCGCTGAATCAGGCCTCGCACAAGCTGGCCGAGGCGATGTATAAGGATGCGCGCGCGCAACAGCCGCCGGGGCCGGAGCAAACCGGGCCGGAAGCTGGTGCAGACGCACAGGCCGGCAGCGATGCCGGGACTACGAAGAAAGGCGGGGATGACAATGTCGTTGACGCCGATTACGAAGAAGTGAAGTAACCTTGCTCAACCAATTAACTGTTTCGTGAAGTTCAATTAACCCCCTCAACTAAAGGAAGAGGAACATGAAGAAGATCAAACCACTGTCCGATCACGTTTTGGTGCAACGCGCGGAAGCGAAAGACGTCGTGAAAGGCGGCATTGTGATTCCTGATTCGGCCAAAGAGAAGCCGCAAGAGGCAATCGTCAAGGCCGTCGGCCCCGGCAAGCTGGAAGAAGGCAAGCGCATCCCGTGCGAGGTGAAAGTTGGCCAGCGCGTGCTGATCACCAAGTACGGCGGCACGGAAGTCAAGCTGGACGAGCAGGAATACATGCTCGTGCGTGAAGACGATGTGATTGCGATTCTTGAAGACTAAGACGACTGCATATTTTCTAACGACAGGTAAGGAGTACCCCAATGGCTGCAAAACAATTACTATTTGATGACAAGGCGCGCCAGGCGATTTTGCGCGGCGTCGAGACGCTCAGCAAAGCCGTCAAGGTGACGCTCGGGCCCAAGGGCCGCAATGCGATCCTGGACAAGAAGTTCGGTTCACCGACCGTGACCAAGGACGGCGTCACCGTCGCCAAGGAAATCGAGCTGCAGGATCCGTTCGAGAACATGGGTGCGCAGATGGTGCGCGAAGTGGCCTCGAAGACCTCGGATGTGGCCGGCGACGGCACGACCACGGCGACCGTGCTGGCCGAGGCGATTTACAAGAAAGGCCTCAAGCACATCACCGCCGGCGCCAACCCGATCAGCGTCAAGCGCGGGGTGGACAAGGCGGTTGAGGCCGTCGTTGCCGAGCTGAAGGCCATCTCGAAGAGTGTCAGTAACGATATCAAGGAAATTGAGCAGGTTGCAGCGATTTCCGCGAATGGTGACAGCGAGATCGGCAAGATCATCGCCGAGGCGATGCAGAAAGTCGGCAAAGACGGCACGATCACGGTCGAGGAAGCCAAGAGCATCGAGACGACGCTCGAGATCGTTGAAGGCATGCAGTTCGACAAGGGCTACACCTCGCCGTACTTCATGACCAATGCCGACACGATGGAATGCGTGCTCGAGGATCCGTACCTTTTGATCCACGAGAAGAAGATCAGCGTGATGAACGACCTGCTGCCGCTGCTGCAAAAGATCGTCCAGACCGGCAAGCCGCTGGTGATTCTGGCCGAGGACATTGAAGGCGAGGCGCTGGCCACGTTGACGATCAACAAGCTGCGCGGCACGTTCTCGTGCTGTGCGGTCAAGGCCCCGGGCTTTGGCGATCGCCGCAAGGCAATGATGGAAGACATCGCGATTTTGACCGGTGGCACGTTCATCAGCGAGGAACTCGGCGTCAAGCTCGAGAACATCAAGATCGAAGACTTGGGCCGGGCCGGCCGGATGGTGATCGACAAGGAAAACACGACCATTATCAACGGCAAGGGCAAGACCTCGGCGATCAAGGGCCGGATCGAGCAGCTCAAGCTGCAGATCGAGAAGACGACCAGCGATTATGATCGCGAGAAGCTGCAGGAACGGTTGGCGAAGCTGGCCGGCGGCGTAGCGGTCATCCGCGTGGGCGCGGCCACCGAGACCGAGCTGAAGGAAAAGAAGGCGCGCGTCGAGGATGCGTTGCACGCAACCCGTGCGGCGGTCGAAGAAGGCGTGGTGCCGGGCGGTGGCGTGGCGCTGTTGCGCTGTCTGCCGGCGCTCGAAAAGGTCAAGGCCAAAGGCGACGAGAAGTTGGGCGTCGAGTTGATCCAAGAGGCGATCTGCGCGCCGACGCGTGAGCTGTGCAACAATGCCGGCGTCGAGGGCTCGATCGTGATCGAGAAGATCAAGGCCGAGAAAGGCAATTACGGCTACAATGTCGCGACCGACAAGTACGAAGACTTGGTTGCTGCGGGTGTGATTGACCCGACCAAGGTGACGCGCACGGCGCTGCAGAATGCGGCGTCGGTGGCGAGCCTGCTGTTGACAACCGAGTGCATGGTGACGGAGATTCCCGAGAAGGAAAAGCCGATGCCGGGCGGCCCGGGCGGTCACGGCGGCATGGGCGGCGGTGACATGTACTAAGCCGCAGCGACGATCCCGCAGCGGGATTGTGAGTGAATAAAAAAACGCGCGGGCGCAGCATTGCCCGCGCGTTTTTTTGTTGCTGACAGCACGTGAGAATTGATGAAACTTGTACTCCAACTTTGCGTGCTAAGCGTTTGCGCGTAGGTGCAGCGGAGCCCCACAGGGGCACGGCATATTAGCCCAGGGTAACGCCCCGGGGAGAGCTTGGTGTCATGCCAATTGTGGCTGCGGGCGCCTGCTTGGAGCTGGCCTGGCTAGCTAAGGCACCAGCCTAGTCCCGCCATCGGCGTGGATCCCGTCAACGGCGCGGATGACCGCGGCTGCAGAAGCCGCCCTCAGCGCGGGCGGCAAGGACACTGCAACGTAGAAAGCGCTCTCATTAGTACGTGCAGCCGCCGCAACGCGATTTTTGAGTTTTGTTGCGATTGCCAAGCGTGGCTCTTAATGCTACCATAGCAAAATTATTGGATTATCTCATACCATGGAACCGGATCAATGATGCAACGCGCGGCACTAGCAACAACGATGACAGACTATGATGTGGTCGTGGTCGGCGGCGGGCCGGGTGGGGTGGGCGCAGCGGTGCGCGCAGCGCAGGCGGGCGCGCGGACACTGCTGATCGAGCGCGGCGGCTTTCTGGGCGGGGCGTCAACCATGATGATGGTCAATCCGATCATGCCGGTGACGACCTGCAGCCACACGGACGCGAAGCCGCAGGTGCTGCTGAACGCGGGGCTGGTGGCGGAGTTGGCCGAGCGTTTGCAGGCGCGCGCGGCGGGTGGCGTTGTGCACAGCGGCTGCATTGCCTTTGACGACGAAGTGTTGCGACTGGTGCTGGATGAAATGGTGCAGGAGGCCGGGGTGACGGTATTGTATCACGCGACCCTGTACGATGCAAAAGTCCGCGCAGGCCGGGTGCAGACCGTGCAGTTGGCGCACAATCATGGGCCATTGCGCGTGTCCGGGCGTGTGTTCGTGGACGCGACCGGCGACGCCTTGTTGGCCGCGCGCGCCGGCGCGCAAATCGAGTATGGCGACGCGGCTGGCGAGGTCATGCCGATGACGCTGTTTTTTGCGGTGGGAACGGTCGATGTGGCGCGCATGCCCGACTGGAGTGCCATGAAAACCTTGTGCGCGGCCGGCGCCACGGACACGCCGGCGCTGATCAACACCAATTACAGCACGCACACGCTGGCGCCGAACGGCTTGGTGTATTTCAATGTCATTCGCATTGGCGGCAACACACTTGATCCATTGGCGCTGTCGGCGGCGGAAGCGGAAGGGCGGCGGCGGATTGATAATTTTGTGGCGTGGTTGCGCGCGCGCGTGCCGGGCTATGAACGCTGCGTGCTGGTCAAATCGGCAGCCCACATCGGCATTCGTGAAAGCCGGCGCGTGATGGGCGATTATGTCTTGCGCGGTACGGACTTTGATCAGGCTGCCAAATTCACCGACGCGATTGCCTGTTGCGCATATCCGGTGGACATTCATCACGCGGCGCAAGGCCAGACGACGATACGGCATTTGCCGCCGGGCGAGTATTATCAGATTCCGTATCGCTGCCTGACACCGCTCGGGCTGCAGAACGTGCTGATGGCATCGCGCAGTATCTCGTGCGACCGGACGATGCACTCGAGCCTGCGCGTGATGGCGACGGTGATGAACATGGGCGAAGCGGCGGGCTATGCGGCCGCGTTGAGTCTGCCAAGGGGGCGCGTGCACGAGGTTTGCGCTGCCGCAGTACAGGAGAGCATCTTGGCGCATGGCGGGCTCTTGGCGCCGGTGCCGTTTCAGACTGACGTTCACGTGGCTTGAGAGCACACACGGTGGATGCCATCCAACAACGCCCGGTGCGACCGGGCGGCTATCGCGAGCTGCTGCGCATCTCCGGGCCATTGATTCTTTCAATGAGCTCGTTCACGATCATGCATTTCTGTGATCGGGTGATGCTGACGCATTACAGCGAGGCGACCGCCGCCGCGGCCACCGGCGCGGGCGTGCTGGCCTTTGCCATGCTCAGTTTCGCCATGGGCGTGGCCACCTATGTCAACACCTTTGTCGCCCAGTATTTTGGCGCCGGCGACCGCGAAATGTGCACACGCAGCTTGTGGCAGGGCATCTATTTCACGCTGGCGTGCAGCCTCGTGTATCCACTGGTGCTGGTGCCCGGCGGGTTGCTGGTGCTGCGCTGGATTGGCCACGAACCGGCGGTGCTGGCGGCGGAAGTGGCGTATTTCACGGTCTTGGCCGCGTGTGCCGGCACAGCCTTGATGAACTATACCTTGTCGTCGTTTTTCAGCGGCTGCGGGCGGACATGGACCGTCATGTGGGTGGACCTGCTCGGCGCCGGCATCAACATTGTGCTGAACTATGCCCTGATTTTTGGGCACTGGGGCATGCCTGAACTGGGTATTCGCGGCGCGGCCATTGCCACCGTGTGCGGCTCATGCTTGAGTGTCGTCCTGTTTGCGCTGTTGCTGCTGCGGCCGGCCTGGCGCGTGCCGTTCGGCATCTGGCGCTACCGTCAACTACGCTGGCGCACGCTCTGGCAACTGCTGCGCTTTGGCGGCCCGTCCGGGATCAGTTTCGGCTTGGACATCAGCGCCTTCTCGCTGTTTACTTTGCTGGTCGGCAAACTCGGCACGATTCCCCTGATCGCGTCGAACATCACCTTGGCGATCAACACGATTGGTTTCATGCCGATGCTGGGCTTGTCGCTGGGCACCAACATTCTGGTCGGGCAGCACATCGGCGCCGGGCGCAAAGATATTGCTGCCACGTCGGCATACACCGGCGCGAAGTTGGCGACCGCCTACGTCATCGTCCTGGGGCTGGCACTTGTGCTGTTCCCGGACGTGTTCATCGCGCTGTTCCGCGGGCCGGGCATCAACGCCGCGCGCTTCACGGAAGTGAGTGCCTATGCGCGCCTGCTGTTGAAATTGATCGCCTTGGCGACGGTCTTTGATGCCTGGAACACCACCTTCAGCGGCGCGTTAAAAGGCGCGGGCGACACCTGGTTTACAATGTGGGCCAATGTCGTGCTGGCCTGGTGCGTGTTTGTCCCGCCGGTCTATTTAACGACGGTGGTCTGGCCGCAGCCGATTGTGGTGCCGTGGGCATTCTTAGTCTTGTACGTATTTCTGCTCGGGGTGGTCTACTGGGTGCGTTTTGCGCGCGGATACTGGCGGCAGATTGAAATCCGCGAGCGCACGGCGCCACCGCGCGTCAGCGAACTAAGCGGCGATGCGCTGCTGGTGGATGGCTGACGCATCTACTTTGTTCGCGACGCACAAATCACTACAAAACAATGCGCGACGAATGCTTGCAGCACACAGTCGTGCTACAGCAGCGTCACCACGGAATTGCGCCGACGCGGTTGCGGACAGGCCAACTGGCTCGCTACGCAGCTTTGGGGTTGGGGCCGTACTGATTCTGGCCAGGCTGGCTGTCCAGCACCATGAAGATGAGCAGGATAATGGTGCCGATCACGGGAATGAGACCAATCAGCAACCACCAGCCTGTGCGGTCTGTGTCATGCAGTCTGCGCACGGAGACACCCAGCGCGGGGAGCAGCACCGCCAACATGTACAGTGAACCCAGAATGCCCCGAAGGCCGATAAGGCGTTCGATGACACTGAGCACAACGATAATAAGGATGTTAAAGAGCGTGAACATCCAATACTCTGTGCGCCGCGCCCGGCCCTCGAAGACAAAATATTTTTTCAGCACATCGAGATAACAGTTCATAGATACTCCTCGTAGTTGTAGGTTGATTGATCAGCGATGGTAGCAGCTAACGCTTGTCTCGCATTGAGAAGTTGGCATACATTATACCGCGCATGGTGCGCACATTATAGGATAAACACTCTGCGATGTCAATGGACTGGCTGACCCCAGTTCCGGCGACTCCAACCTCCCCACCGGCCTTGCGCCGGTGGAAGGAGAGATTGGGAAGAGCGCCGGCGGTGTGTTCCATCAATCTCATTCACCCACGGCGCAAGGCCGTGGGGGTCTCTGCGCGCCCACCCGCAGCTCGCCAAGCTCCGCACGCATCGTCAGTCATCCTTGCCTTTGCGCTTAAGAAACATTGCGAGTCGCCGGAACTGGGCTGGCAGGACACGTGCAGATGGCGGCAACACCCCATAATCACAGGGAGCAGCAATGGCATTTTGCTATACTATGCAACCATGTTCGACATTGCCGTTGCCCTGCGTCTGGTGCGCCGCGAGATTCGGCGCTGGTCGGTGCCGTATCTCTCGCGGGATCATGTCCGCCATGATCCATTTCGCACCCTGATCGCCTGCATCCTCAGCTTGCGCACCAAGGATGCGGTCACCGACGCGGCCAGTGAGCGCCTCTTCGCCGTCGCTGCTACGCCCCAGGCCATTCTGGCGCTTGGCGTGCCGCGCCTTGCCCAACTCATTTTCCCGGTTGGATTCTACAACCAGAAAGCGCGGCAGATTACAGAAATCTGCCACCGCCTGCGCGACGAGTTCGATGATTGCGTGCCCAACGCAATTGAAGTTCTGTTGACCCTGCCCGGCGTCGGCCGCAAGACTGCCAATCTGGTGGTCACTGAGGCGTTCGGCCAACCCGGCATTTGCGTTGACACTCACGTTCATCGCATCACTAATCGCTGGGGCTATGTGCACACGTGCACGCCCGAGCAGACCGAAATGGCGTTGCGTGCAAAGTTACCGGCACGCTATTGGATTGAGATCAACCGCTTGCTGGTGACCTACGGCCAGCACCGTTGCCTGCCGGTCTCGCCCCTCTGCAGCGCGTGCCCATTGTTTGAGATGTGCCCGCGGCGCGGCGTCACCCGCCGGCGCTAGCGGAGTGTAGCTAACACATCTTTGCATTTGACGGTTGCAGCGCGCGCTTATGATTGCCTCCCCGCCGACCTCGTGTCGGTGGGAGGAAAGATTGGGAGGAGCGACAGCGCGCGGACATTCATTCAATCTCATTCACCCACGATCCCGCCAACGGCGGGATCGTGGGGGTCTTCAGACTCCATTTGTAGATATATTTGTGAGGCACCAGACTAGTCCATCTGCACTCGCGCGATGAACGGCAGCTCGCGATGCCGGCGCGCGTAGTCCAAACCATAGCCCACCACAAAATGATCGGGAATGGAAAAGCCGACAATGTCGGCCTGAATGTCTTCGACCCGCCGGCTGGGCTTGTCCAGCAGCGCGCATACTTTGACGCACGACGCGCCATGCGCCACCACCAATTCCTTGGCTTTTTTCAAAGTGCGCCCGGTGTCGAGAATATCGTCAATGATCAGCACCGGCCGGCCGCGCACATCCGTCTCGGTGTCGGACTTGACCGTGACCGCGCCGCTCGACGTGTTGCTGTCGCCATACGAGCGCAGCGTCATGAATTCAACTTCCATGGTAATGCCATGCCGGTACAAGAGCCGGATCAAGTCCGCCATAAAGACAAAACTGCCTTTCAGCAACGCAATGATGACCAAATTCTCGGTCGGCATGCCAGCCCGAATTTCATCGACAATGCCTTCGAGGCGCGTGTGCACATCATCCGAACTGATCAGGGGAACAAGCGTGTACTTGGGTGTTGTCGGCATAGCAAAAAAGTGTAAAGTTAGCTGCGTAAAAAGCCACCCCGCCCGCGCGTCGCCGCCCTGTTTCGCAGCTTGTGTGACGGGAATGAGTATAGCACAACCGGGCCGGGCATGCAAGCAACCACGTGGAATTTCGAATATCGAACAAGGAATGACAAAGGAAGAAGGACAGAGGTGGGGAGCATGCTGCAAGAATCCCCATGATCCCGCGTCGCTGGCGAACATTTGCCTTTTTTCAAGGGGCTGTGCTACAATGAGTGCCACTTATGATTTTATTCTTAACACAAACAAGTTGACTCCGCGGCGCCCCGCCTTGCTACCTGTGCGCGCGCAAGATTCAAATCCGCTGCTGCGGTCTGTCCGCCACTTTCTCGACGCGTTGCGCACTGAAAAAGGCCTGGCGCACAACACCTGTCTTGCCTATGGCAATGATGTCGGCCAATTCGCCGCCATGCTGCAGCAGCGCGGCCTGTGCGCCTGGCCGGCGGTGACGCCCGACCATATTCTTGATTTTCTCGAACAGCGGCGGGCCGCGAAGTGCGCGATCAGCACGATCTTCCGCGAGTTGATTGCGCTGCGCATGTTGTTCCGCTTCCTGCGTGCCCAGGGGCAGGTGCCAGCCGACGTGTCCGAGCGACTCGAAGCGCCGAAGTTGTGGAAATTACTGCCGGATGTGCTGGCGGAAGAGGATGTCGAGCGTCTGTTGGCTGCACCCGATGTCACGACGGGGCTCGGCCGGCGCGACAAGGGCATGCTCGAGTTGTTGTATGCCTCCGGCCTGCGCGTCAGCGAGTTGGTCACGTTGCGCGCGCAGGACGTGGACCTGCAGGCCGGCTTTCTGCGCTGCACCGGCAAGGGCAACAAGGAACGACTGGTGCCGGTCGGCAGCCATGCCTGCGCGGCGATTCAGGCCTATCTCGCGCAGCGCCCGGCCGGCGCGAGCGGTGCGCCCTTGTTCATCTCAAACCGCGGGCGCGCCATGTCGCGCATCAATTTCTGGAAACGCATACGGCTCTATGGTAAAGCGTGTGGCATCACCAAAGCCATTTATCCGCACATCCTGCGCCATTCGTTTGCCACGCATTTGCTGACGCACGGGGCCGATCTGCGCGTCGTCCAAGAATTGCTCGGCCACGCCGATATCAGCACCACCCAGATTTACACGCATGTGGACGATCAGCGCCTGCGCACGGTGCACCGCCGCTTTCATCCGCGCGCCTAGGCGGGTGCCTTAGCTGGCTGCCAGCACGGAGGTCGCTCCCGCTCTGGAGAGTGGGAGCCGGTTCCATCCGGCGAATGCTGCCGCAGATTCGCGCTCCCACTCTCCAGAAAGGCGCGGCAGTGTCTGGCGAATTGGTGTACCACGACGATATACTAATGAATGCGCTTACTTGGCGTGATGCCAATTGTGGCCGCGGGCGCTGACCGCGGCTGCAGAAGCCGCCCTCACCGCGGGCGGCAAGGACGCTGCAATGGAGAAAGCGCATTCATTAGTATCTGAATTTCAGCATTTACTGTGCGGTGGGTTGCGAATCGCCGCGCGGTCTGCTACAATGACCTGCGCGCTTCACTTATCCGCGCTGTATCATGCACCATCGCGAAACGCATGTTCTGACCGGCTTTGTGCTGGTCCTGGCGGTGATTCTGGGCGCGGCCGTGTTCACCACGCTGGCTTATGAGCATCGCCGCACCCGCGAGGACTTCATTGCCCTGGCCACGACCGAATCGCAAGTGGTCTTAAACACGCTGATGATCGCCATTCAAGCGACCGGCGGCATTCGCGTCCAGTTGCAGCAAGCGGGCGTTCCCACCAATATCATTCAAGCAGTCATGAGCCGCTATGGCACCGGGCGCCTGCTGCAAAACATCGGCTGGCATGGCCTGTTTGATTATATCGCCTGCCAAGATGCGGACGGCATTGTGGCGGCTACGGGTGTTGACCGCCTGACGACCATCGCCGCCGATCCGTTCCTGCAACGCGCCGTCAGCAATCGCCTGTTCGCCACCCGCCTCTTGCCCGGCACGCCCATCCGTCTCGAAGCGGTGCGGCCGTTCACGACCGAAACCAAGCAGTACCTGCTGCGGGTCTGCATGAGTCTCAGCAGCGTGCAGGAACTGGAGACGCGCAAAACGCGCCGGCAGATTTTGCTGGGCGGCATCGTCTTGTGCGTCACGCTACTGATGGTCACCTTTGCGATCAATCTGCACAGCAGCCGCCTGCTGGCGCGCGAGCGGGATGCCATCACCGCCGAAGTCGAGCGCATTCAGCAACGCCTCGGCCAGCAGGAGCGCGTCACCGCCATTGGCCGCCTGGCCGCCGGCGTCGCCCATGAGATCCGCAATCCGCTCAACGCCGTGCAGATTCTGGTGCAGCGCTTTGACCGCGAGATTCAGCCCATGCCGGAATCGCAGGTAAAATACGCCGAGTTCACGCGCGTGATCAAAGACGAGCTCAAGCGCGTCAATCAGATCATCGAAGAATTTTTGCGCTTTGCGCGGGTGCGCCCGCCGGCCTTCGAGCAGGTTGACCTGGGCGGCCTGGTGCGTGACATTTGCGCCCTCGAGCATGGCGAGATCGCCGAACGGAATCTCGCGCTCGACCAGCACATCCCCACGCAGCTCGACCCGATCGAGGCGGACCCGCAGCAACTCAAACAGGCCCTGGTCAACATCATCAAGAATGCGATTGACGCCACGCCGCCCGACGGGCGCATCACGGTGAGCATTGCCCAGCGCAACGGCGCCACGACCATCACGGTGCGCGACACCGGCTGCGGCATGGACGAGCAAACCCGCGACCGCGCCTTTGATTTGTATTTCACCACCAAGGAACGCGGCTTGGGCATCGGCTTGGCCATCACCCGCCGGATCATTGACGACCATCACGGCGAGATCACGCTCAGCGCCACCAAGCCGCACGGCACGACCGTCACGGTGCGCCTGCCCGACCGGAGACCGCATGAAAATCCTCATTATTGACGATGAAGCGCCACAGCGCGAATCGCTGAAAGGTTTTCTCGAACATATTCATCACGACGTGTGGGCCGCCGACCAAGCCGCCGATGGCCTGGCCCTGCTGGAGCGCCAGGCAATGGACGTGGTCATCACCGACTATCGCATGCCCGGCGCGGATGGCGTCTACGTAGTCGAGCAGGCCCGCCAACGCAACCCGCTGGTGGCCGTCATTTTGATCACCGCCTATGGTGAAATTGATTTGGCGGTCAAGGCCATGAAAGCCGGCGCGCATGATTTTCTGACCAAGCCGATTGATCTCGAACAGCTCGAGCTGATCCTCGAGCGCATCGCCGCTCACAAGCAGGTGGTCAATGAGAACCTGAACTTGCGCGAACTGCTCCAGGAACACGCGGCCCTCGACCAGATCGTCTCGGTCAGCGAACCGATGGAGAAAGTGCTCAATCTGGCCGCGCGCATTGCCAACAGCAGCAGCAGTGTCCTGATTCGCGGCGAAACCGGGGTCGGCAAGGAGATCGTGGCGCGCGCCATGCATTGCGCCAGCCCACGTTGCGACAATGCCTTTGTCGCCGTCAACTGCTCGGCGCTCAACGAGCATTTGCTGGAAAGCGAGCTGTTCGGCCACGAGCGCGGCGCGTTCACCGGCGCTATTTCGTCCCGCATCGGCCGCTTTGAAAGCGCCACCGGCGGCACGCTCTTCCTTGATGAGATCGGCGATCTGCCGCCCACCGTGCAAGTCAAACTGCTGCGCGCCATTCAGGATAAAACCATTGAGCGCGTCGGCAGCAATAAAATAATCCCCGTTGATGTCCGCCTGATCGCCGCCACGCATCGCGACTTGGCCGATGAAATGGCCAAAAATCATTTCCGCGAGGATTTGTATTACCGCCTGAATGTCGTCACCATTTGGGTGCCGCCCTTGCGCGAGCGGCGCGACGACATCCCGATCCTGGCCCAGCATTTTCTGCGCAAATGCACGACCGACCGCCATCGCCAGATCAAGGGCTTCACACCCGAGGCGCTCGACGTGCTCGTGCGCTACACCTATCCCGGCAATGTGCGCGAACTCGAAAATGCCGTCGAACGCGCCGTTTTACTCACCCGCACCGAGTACATTCAACCGTGTGACTTGCCGGAAACGATTCAAACGGCCACCGGCATGCACATTATCGCCGGCAGTCCGGCCATCACCTTGCCGCTCGTCGGCGATATGCCAACGACAACGGATCAGCTCGAAAAGGCGATGGTCATTCATGCCCTGCGACTGCACAACGGCAATCAGACCAAAGCAGCCAAGAGCATCGGTATTTCTGAAAAAAGCGTGCGCGACCGCCTCAAAAAATGGGACGTGACGGTCAACGACCAGGAGCCGCCGCCGGAATAATGCGCCGACTTTTCCGCCGCGTGCGCCGTACGCACCCGCCCCGCCCGCCGCGGCCCGCAGTCGGATTGTGCGCGGCATGCCTGTTTTGCGCCACATTTGCGGCATCCGCCGGCTGGCACAGCTTCTGCTCTGATAAACTGAGAACTACGAACAATTAACTATAAACCTCTGATGCAACCGCCATGCAATTCTCCCTGTTCATGCTCTCGCTCATGATGTTTGCCACGCTGCTCATCTTCTACTGGCACAGCATGACCCACCCGCATGACGCCGCGCCTGCCGTTCAATCGGCCCGCAAGCCTGCCGCCCCGCATCCGCGCGGGTGAAGGCACCCTTAAGTAATACTAATGAATGCGCTTACTTGGTGTCATGTCAATTGTGGCCGCGGGCGCTGACCGCGGTTGCAGAAGCCGCCCTCACCGCGGGCGGCTACAAAGACACCGCAAAGGAGAAAGCACTCTCATTAGTAATTTGTGCGAATGAGCGGCATCTCATTCATTATCTGCAGAATCTGCTTGCGAGAACGTTCAAGTGCGTTTGTCGTTGCGGCCGGAACGTAGCCATATTTGTTTGACCACGCGGTGATGCGCATGAGAATCGAGGTGACGTCATTGCTTTGCTGGAGTAACCGGTCGCTGCGCGTCACCGGGTAGTTGCGAAGCATCTTGTCGTCGTACGGCAAGGAGAACCACCACGGCACAGATTGCACCAACCGCAGTTCGTTTTTTGCTCTGGTAACCATTGCGGCGGGCGTCGTGATGCCCTCGAGAAGTCCTTTAATGTCTACCGTTGCGCCATTGCACGCGCGGGCGCCGTCATAGGGCGCATATGCACAAAGAAGCCGTTCGGCCGTACTGCGCACGGCATAGTTGGTCGAGTTCAGCGCGGTGGGCAGCAATTCGTAGCCGTCCAGCACGCCATGGCGCACCAGCGGCAGCGCGGCGGCCATCCTTTCCGTCACGCTATATGAAGTGTTGGTCACAATACGCCGGAGATATTTGACGGCATGCGGCACGCCACTCTCAATTTCGAGCAACTGGCAGCCGTACCTTTTATACAGCGACAGGGTCGCGTACGGTTTCAATGTTAAGGATAGTTCTCTCTCGGCGCGCCAGCGCAAGGTGCCTACGACTGCATTTGTTTGCGCCGGCACCAGCTTTGTGAAATAGAGCACCAAGAGCGCTTGGCCGGTTTCGCCGGCAACGTTTGTATTGGTGGTGGCAATGCTCTGCAAAAGATTCTTCAATGTGGGCGCTTTGCCGCACATTTTCTTGTAGCGCTTGCCTTCGAAGGTGCAGTGGTATTCACGCAGCGCTTCTTCATTGTCGCCGCCAATAAGGGTCGTTGCGTGCACATGGCCAAAGGGCATGGTTAGCAGCACCGCCAGGCAGAGTCCCGAGTAACGAAAGAGAGTCTTCATCCTTGCTCCTGCTACGGCACGAAATCCACCGCATTAAACCGTTCCATTTCTGCCATGTCGGCAAGATTGCTTCTGGCCGCGCCGCCTAACACGCGCAGGGCCGCAGCGGCATGTGCACGCGCCGCCGTGCGGCTTGTGCCGCGCAGCATGCCGCGCGCAAACAGGGTGGTGGCCTCAACAATGGCCGCGCGATTCGAGGTGCCAAAACCAATCATAAAATACTCGCGCTCGCGCCGCGCGTTCCAGGCATCGTTGCTTATTCTTCTCTCTCTATCCAATTTCGCGAACTTTTCTTGCATACGCGCGTAGTGGTTAGTGTTGTTCCACGTCAATTGGATTGCTCCTTTACAGGCTATAACGGCCTCGTAAAACGCATTGGTGGGCCAGCCGGTGCGCACAAGCGCGCTCAGCACATTCGTGTCGCTGATGCGCACTTGCCGCAACCACAACAGGTATCTTTCTTGACCAATAAGGATAGGATCGTTCAGAACTTCAGTGTAAGACGGACGAAGTAGAACATACAGCATAGGCTTGCCATCACGAGCATTCATGCGCGCCAGCGATTCCTCTTTGCTCCATATGGATGCAATAATGCGCGCCACGTGAATATTGTCGACTTGGTCGTACTCCTCATCTTGTGGACCGCGGAAGCAAAGCGGCATGCCCCAGCCCGGACTTTCCACGCTTGTGCCCTCCACAATAAGGTCGGCGTTGGTCATCAACTTCACATAGTTGACCCCGTTGTAGGCGGCGATATAGTCAATATCTGCGCCCATATTGGTGAGCGCGGTCAGTGACAGTGTCACGGCGCCGCACATGCCACAGCCCACGACAGACATCAGCCAAGCGCACAAGGTGGTTTTGCTGGTGATCATTTTAATTCCCATCACGGGTGTTAGAAACGCACTGGAGCGCCACCGGATTCCCAGCCACGAGTCTTATGTTTGCTGCAGTCATTATGGCATATTCCAGCTGCAATTGCGCAGGGCTCTTGAACGCACGGAGTGCGGCTCCCACTCTTCTTTGCCCATCTACCGATATGTGGGTATCCACGGCGTTTTTACGGTATAATAGTCGTAGAACCCTTATATAACGAGATGCACAAGGTTTTCATGAAAGCGAAAAACATGGCGTTGGTGTGGCTGCTGGCCGCACTGTATCTATCTGTCGCGCTGGTTGCCGGCGCCGCTGGTTCTGGCCGGGGCGTGGCGCGGGGCGAGAGCGGCATGGTCACACTAATGCATGCGCCTGGCACGAGTACGCTGCGGGTGCCGCTGCCGGAAGAATTCACCCGATTGCAGGCTCAAGGCGCCAAAGGCGCCAAGGCCGCCGCGGTGACCATCAATTTCCTCCCGGCCGGCTCGCCCGACACGCAAGCGGGCGACACGGCGATTGCGTGGCCGGCCGACGCCAGGGCGGCGGTGAACTATGCCGCGTCAGTCTGGGAGACGCTGCTGAACCCGGCCGTGCCTATTGTCATTGACGCTGCCTGGGTGAACAATCTCGGCAGCGGGGTGCTGGGGCACAGCGGCTCCTTGAACAAATTCAAGGATTTCTCCGGCGCACCGATGGCAAGCACATGGTATTCCGTGGCGCTGGCCAACACGCTGCACGGCAGCGATCTTGATACGACGCATGCGGACGTTTACATGGGCTTCAGCAGCATCTTTAGCTGGTACACCGGCACGGATGGCAGTACGCCGGGCAGCAAGGTTGATCTGGTCAGCGTGGTGTTGCATGAGATTTGTCATGGCCTTGGCTTCGCCGGCTCGATGGCGGTGTCCGGCGGCAGCGGCAGTTGGGGCAACGGCACAGCCTATCCGAAGATTTACGATCACTTCAGCGAGAATGGCGGCGGCCAATTGCTGATCTCGGCCTTTGCTAATGGCTCAGCGGCACTCGCCGGCCAGCTCACCAGTGGCAATTTGTATTTCAACGGTGCGCTGGCCACGGCGGCAAATGGCGGTGTGCATCCCAAGCTCTATGCCCCGGCGACCTGGAATCCAGGCTCAAGCTACTCGCATCTTGACGAGACATTCAACGGCACGCCGAACGCCTTGATGACCTATTCACTGCCCAACGGCGAGTCAATCCACAGCCCCGGCACAATCACCATGGGGCTCCTGAACGATGTCGGCTGGCCGAACAATTCCGGCGGCACGGGCACTTTCACCATTGCCACGCTCAAGGCCAAGGTGTACTGGGCGCCGAAGCCTGTTCCCGCAGGCCCTCTGTCCGCCGGCGTGGGCGACCTGACGATCATAGGCAGTACGCCCACCATGCTCACCGACCTGTCCGCCCTCAACGGCGTTACGCTCAGCAATTCCTTGCTTATCAAGTCGCCCGAGCCGACCAGTTGCAGCTATGGTGGCAACCTCTTCATCAAGTTGAACGGTTCGGCCAAAAAAGCCATCTTCGGCACCGTGCAAAAGGACTGGAAATACAAGTGGACGTTCGCCGTCTGGCTCAGTAAAAACCGGCTCTGGGTCAAGGCGCAAGCCAAGAATATTCCGAACCAAAATGCTGCGTTTGGCGTGACCAGCGCAGGGTGCGACTGGACGACGAAGACGCTGCAGATCACCATGGACGTGGTGGGCGGCGGCCTCGACATCCATGCGGTTGGTGCGCGCGAGATACGCTACAAGACCAAGGACGGCAAGACCACGACCATCAAGTGACGCGGCCGCACCGCTGTTGCCGGGGTTCATCACAATCACAGCCTCGGTGCGGTGAATATGCTATACTAAATCACGGCGGTGGTGCGTGCCACGTGCCCGTACCCCGCAACACTGTCCACCTTTACCAAAGGAGGATGCCATGTGGTCCCGTGCATTTTCTGATTTGGTTGTGCTGGCGCTGATGGCGGCGTTTATCCCCGCACCGTGCGTGCGCGCAGACCTTGCGCCACGGCAACACTGGCAGCAGATGTTTACCGATGCGCGCGCGCAGATGAATGCCGCGCTGACCAACCTGCCGGGCAGGCGCCATCCGGATGTGCCGGTGTGCGGGCCTTTGCCCGCCATGCCCGCCGCCCGCCTCGCGCCACCGGTCAATGATAATTTTGTGAATCGCACGCTGCTGGCCGGCGATCTGATGATTGCGGTGGGCACCACCGAAGATGCCACACTGGAGGCGGGCGAACCGTTTCATCCCTATTGGGGTTGTGGCTCGAATTCAATCTGGTTTACGTGGACAGCGCCGTACAGTGGCCCATTTCGCGCGGACGTCGGCGCCAGTGCGAGCGAATGTGAGCTGGCCGTGTTTACCAACGCCACGCTGGCAACTTTGGCACGCGTGCACGACGGCTACCGTTCGTTCGTCTCCTTTGACGCAGTGGCCGGCCGGGCCTATCAGATCGTCGTCGTCGGCGTGCCGCCGGCGGAAGGCATGGTCACGCTTGAGTTGTACCATGAAATCCTCGGGCCACCGTTCATCCAGAGAACCGCAACGAATACGACGGTCGCGCTGCATCCGCTCGCCAATGGCACGGTACTGCTCGCGGCGCAGGATGACTATATACACAGCGTGGCGCGCACCAATCAATTCAACATGGTGTCGCGCTATCAGGCCATGTGGCACACCCGGCCGCGCGCGCTGAATGTGATTGACCGGCGTGGCCGCTATTTGTTGACCAACGCGGTGCCGCCGGGTGTCAGCACACGCTACACCGTCATGGGCTTTGACGGCCGGCGCATTGTGCTGTATGACCAGCTAACCATGCGCGTGCGCGTGTTTCGCCTGCGGCACGGCACCTTGGTGCCCGTCGCGGAACAGCTGTTGCCCAATGTGCTTGCCGGCGGGCTCGCGCGGCGCGACATCATCGCCATTCAGGTTGACCAAGGTGATGGTTCACGGGAAATGTCCTTTGGCGTGGCGGTCTTTGACCCGGCGCTGGCCGAGCGCTGGCGGACGCCGCTGGCGCCCGGGCTGCCGGTGTGCGCGTACACCAGTGCCGGTGTTTTTGCGCGCGAGCTGTTGCAGAACACGGCGGCCTATGTCAGCGTGTATCACCGTGGCGAATTTGATCACGCCTGGTCGTTTTCCTATCCGCCTGCTGGGGGCTTTGTATACAACTTCGCCGCGCGCGGCGAGATGCTGCACTACATCGGCACAGGTCCGTGGAATGCGCCAACCAATAACAACCTGGCCTACTATGGGCGCGATGGCGCGCCGCAATTGACCGCCATCACCCTGCCGGGCGTCGGCACGGCCTGGACCTTTGAGGATTTTGACGGCGCGCGCCTGCTCGTCTCACAACCAGCGACCGCCACGGCCTCGACCCTCTCGGCATTCATCCTCGGCCGCACAGTGCGCGCCGGCGGCACCGCGACCATCAACTATTTCTCCTTTGCGGAGTTCCAGAACAATGTGCCGGTGGCTTATCAATACCAGGCATTGTTTGACGGCATGCATGGCTTTACAACCTACAACCGCACGCTGCGGCGCGCACGCTGGACCGAGCCACTTGCCGTCGGCGACATCTGGCTTTTCGCCCGCAGCGTCTTTCTCCGCGCGCTTATGCAGCCGAGTGGCGGGCATACCAATTTCAACGTGCGCATTGCCACGCGCCAGGGCATCATTGCCGACCACGTCTTCAGTTACTAAGGCGGCCGAAAGCAGCGGTGCGTGCTTGTCGAACGGGTGCGGCTCTGCTACAATAGGCGCGTGACACAAACTGCATTGAGCAACATGGCGTTGGTGGCTGCCGGCGGCGGCCTGGGTGCGGCGGCGCGCTTTGGCCTCTCGCTCGCGCTACAGCGCGTCTCGCTGACCATGCCTTACGGCACGCTGGCCGCCAACTGCGCGGGCTGTTTCATCATGGGCGTGCTGGCCGCGCTGGTGGCGCGCGAGTTGCCGCTGACGCCGGCCACGCGTCTGTTCCTGGCGACGGGCTTTTGCGGCGGATTAACCACCTTCTCGACCTTCATCTATGAATTGCACCAATTTGTATCTGCGCGCGAGGCGTTCTACGGCGCGCTCTATGTTCTGGCCAGTTTCGGCGGTAGTGCCGTGGCCTTTATTCTTGGATTGTTGCTCATTGAGTTCTGCGTCCGGCACTGAGGAGGCACTATGGAACTGAAAGGCGAAGCGCACTTGCTGCGCATTTTCTTCGGCGAGGCCGACAAAGTGGGACATCGCCCGCTGCATGAAGTGATTGTGCGGGAGGCGCGTGCACACGGCTTGGCCGGTGCAACGGTCTGGCGCGGCATCTTGAGCTATGGCCGCAGCAGTCATATTCGCAGCGCGAAAATTCTCGACTTGTCCAGCGACCTGCCGCTGATCTGTGAGATTGTCGACGACGAGGCCAAGACCACGGAATTTCTGGATGTCCTGCACGCGTTGTTTGACCAGGCGCAGTGCGGCGGCTTGATCACCCACGAGAAAGTGCAGATTGTCAAGTACACCAGCGGCGCGGCCGCCACGCCGGGCGCCACATAAGAAATCAGCCCAGCCTGTCACGAATCAGGCACAGGTCTGCTTCGTGGTGAGAAAACAATGAAATGGATATAATCGAAGGCGATGAATCTTCTGGATATTCTTCTGGCCGGTTTGGTGAGTGCCGGCGCGTTGTGGGGCCTGATCAAGGGCTTTGTGCGCATCACGGCGATGTTGGTCACGCTGGTGGTCGGCGGCATTGTCGCGGCGCGCTGTTACGCGCCGGTCGCGGGCGTGGTGGCGCAGGTCATCACCAATCCAGCGCTGCAGCGCTATGTCGCGATGACGATCGTCTTTGTTGGTTTTGCGCTGGTGGTCGGCCTGCTGGCGCGCTGGATTACGCATTGGGTGGTGGCGGTTGAGCTGGGCTGGCTGAATCGCATGGCGGGCTTGGCGGCCGGCGCGGCCTTGGGCTTTGCGACCGGTGCACTGCTGATCAGCATGCTGACCGTCTGGTTGCCAGAGAACGACACGCTCTTCGAGGCCTCGCGCCTGTATCCGCGCTGGCTGGCGATGTTGCGCCAAGCCCAGGCGGTGCTGCCGCCCGAACTCAGCGCGCGCTTCGACCAGTACTATCAGCACATGCGCGACCAGGCCACGCGCCAGCCCAAGTAGGGCGGACCGGGGTTCGGGGTTCAGTGATCAGTAATCAGTGATCGGCTGCTTGGAGTCCCGCCAGCGGCGGGATGTTCGGTGTTCGGTATTCAGTATTCAGTGGCAGAGGGAACTCGTTCGTTGAACACCCTTCGAGTCTTCGTGGCGAACAGTGCACTAACGACAGATCGCATCACGCGGCCGGCGTGGAGCAGCGCTGCACTTCGACGGTAACATGCGCAAGCCCCTCGATGTGACCAAGCAAATCTTTGTAACGCTCGGGCGCTTGGGGCTGGTCTGTGACGACCGACACAATCGCCGCGCACGTCTGCGGCCCGACTTTCCAGACATGCAAATCGGCCACGCGATCCGTCCCGCGCGCCTCAATCGCCGTGCGAATGGAGCGCAGCAACGAGTCTTCGCCGACCGCATCCAGCAATATCCGCCCCGTCTCGCGGATGAGCCCGTACGACCAGCGCGCGATCAAGCCGCCACCGACCAAGCCCATCAGCGGGTCCAACCACACGAGGCCCCACAGCTTGCCCGCCGTCAGCGCCAGGATGGCAAGCACGGAGGTCACGGCATCCGCAAGGACATGCAAATACGCGGCGCGAAAGTTGTGGTCGTGCGCATGACTGGCATGGCGGTGAGGGAGGGCATAAGCATCGTGATCGTGATCGGTATGGGCATGGTCTGCATGATTGCCTGTGGCGCTTAGCACGACGGCACAGACAACATTAACCACCAATCCAGCCACGGCAACAACGATGGCTTCATCGAAGCGAATCGCGGCGTGCGTGTAAAAACGCACCGCGGATTCTCCCACCATGAGCAAGGCGACGAGCGCGAGCGTAATGGCGCTGGCAAATCCGCCCAGCACGCCAACTTTGCCGGTGCCAAACGTGAAGCGCGGATCGGTCGCATGGTGGCGCGCATAGCGATATGCAAAAACTGCGATGCCGAGCGCAACGGCATGCGTGGCCATATGCCAGCCATCGGCCAGCAATGCCATGGAACCGAAGGCATAGCCGGCCAGCACCTCGGCCAACATCATCACGGCGGTAATACTCACGACGATAACCGTGCGTCGTTCCTTGCGTTGATCGACGATGGCAAATTCGTGATTGTGGATCCACGGACGCAGATTGACTGTGTGCATAGTTGATTCTATGTGTGGGTGATGCGTGGATTTTGCGCGGCGCGCGCGGCTATAGTTCGAGCACGTCTTCGCGCGCAGGCGTCTCGACCCGGCAGTCCGGCCGGCGTGCGCGGATCGCCCCGGCAAAACTCTCGATCGCGCCGGGCTCGCCGTGCACCAGAATGAACGTCTTGCAGCGCGCGCCGACGCCATCAACAAACCGCAGCAGATCGTTGCGATCGGCGTGGCCGCTGAACGTGTTCAGCACGACGCGCTCGGCGCGGACCTGGTAGGTCTCACCGAAGATACGCACATCCGGCGCGCGCTCGACAATCCGCCGACCGAGCGTGTTGGCCGCCTGGAACCCAACAATCACGACAGCATTGTTCGGATTCTCAATGTTGTTTTTCAAGTGGTGCAGGATCCGGCCGGATTCGCACATGCCCGAGGCTGAAATAATCATCATCGGCCGGTCATCATCGTTGAGCGCCTTGGATTCCTCGACGTCGCTGATCAAGCGCACATATTGGCGGGCGCCGGCTTTTGCGCCGCGCGCCAGCAACGCCATCGTCTCCGCATCAAACAACTCTGTGTGGCGCAGGAACACGCCGGTCAAATTGACGGCCAGCGGGCTGTCCACGATCACCGGCAAGGTCTTCGGAATGCGCTTGTCCAAGCGCAAGCGTTGCACGACGCACAAAAGTTCCTGCGTCCGTTCGAGGGCGAACGACGGCACAATAACTTTGCCGCCGCGCGCACACACGCGATTGATCACGCCTGCCAGCAAGTCTTCGGACTGCAAAATGTCGCGATGCAGGCGATTGCCATAGGTGCTTTCAATGACCAGCGCGTCGATGTCGCTGAGCTGCTCGGGATCGCGCAGAATCGGCAGATTTTTGCGACCCAGATCAAAGGCATATCCCAGCCGCAAGGTGCGGCCGTTTTCCGCGACCTCGAAAAGATGCAAGGCCGCGCCCAGCACGTGACCGGCGTCATAGGCGGTCACCCGAATATCATCGGTCACGTGCACCGGTTCGTGATAAGTATGCCCGACAAACAGCGGCAAGACGGCCTCGGCGTCGGGCGTGGTGTACAACGGCTCGACCAGCGGTTCGCCTTTGCGCGCGAGCTTCTTGTTGAGATAGGCGGCATCCATTTCCTGAATGTGGGCCGAATCGCGCAGCATATAGGAACACAGGTCGGCCGTCGCGTGCGTGGTGTGAATCGGCCCATTGAAGCCGTGCTTCACCAAGGTGGGCAAGTTGCCGCAATGGTCAATGTGGGCATGCGACAAGACGACCGCATCGGCGTGTGGCAGCGTGTCGAAGACATGCTCGCTCTTCTGGCGGGCCTCGGCGCGATGGCCTTGAAACATGCCGCTGTCGCGGATAACCGTGTGGCGCGCTGTTTGCAGCACATGCGTTGAGCCGGTGACTTCCTGCGCGCCGCCTAAAAAAGTAATTTTCATACAAATGGTGTAAGGGTTAGGTGGTGATCCGCGTGATGCGGGCGCCCAGTGCACGCAAGCGCCCGTCAATGTTTTCGTAACCACGATCAATCATCTGAATGTTGTCGATCACACTGGTGCCTTGGGCGCACAGCGCGGCGATGAGCAGGGCCACGCCGGCGCGGATGTCCGGGCTGGTCAGGTAATCGCCGTGCAGCGGCGCCTGGCCGACCACCAGGGCGCGGTGCGGATCACACAAGACAATCCGCGCGCCCATGCCGACCAGGCGATCAACAAAAAACAAACGGCTCTCGTACAATTTCTCATGAATCAGCACCGTGCCGTGGCATTGGGTTGCGGTGACCAACAAGATGCTGATCAGATCGGCGGGAATGCCCGGCCAGATTGCGCTCTCGATTTTGGGGATGGCGCCACGGAAATCGGTGACAATCCGGCGCGCTTGCGCGGCGGGCACGACCACGTGTGGGCCATCCGTTTGGGTCTCGACACCCAGCCGCGCAAACGTTTTGAGAATCATACGAATCGGCGCCTGGGTCGCATTGGCGATGGTCAACGTGCTGCCGGTCGCCGCCGCCAAGCCGATAAAGCTGCCGATCTCAATGAAATCCGGCGCGATGGTGTGTTCCGTCCCGCCCAACGCGGCCACGCCATGAATCAGCAGGCGATTGGTGCCAAGGCCCTCGATGCGCGCGCCCATCGCGTTCAGACAATGGCACAACTGTTGCACATGCGGCTCGCAGGCGGCATTGTACACGCTGGTCGTGCCGCGCGCGCAGACCGCGGCCATGATGATGTTCTCGGTGCCGGTCACACTGGCTTCATCGAGCCAAAGGTCTGCGCCGCGCAAGCCATCGCGGCAGCGCAGCAAGTAGGCGTGGTCTTCCTCGAAAATCTCGACACCCATTTCCTGCAGCGCCAGCAGATGGGTATCGAGCCGGCGTTTGCCGATTTTGTCACCACCCGGAATCGGCAGCGTGACTTTGCCACAGCGATACAACAGCGGTGCGGCCAGCGTAATGCTGGCCCGGATCTTGCGAAAGAGGTCGGCGTCAACATCCTCGGCCGCGAGCGTGCCGGCGGTGATGTGCCAGACATGGGTGTCGTGCGCATCCATTTCGACCTGCACGCCGGCCTTGCGCAGCAGATCGCCCATCACCAGGACATCGCCGATCAGCGGCATGTTGCGCAGCGTCATCGGCGCCGACGTCAACAGGCAGGCCGAGAGAATCGGCAAGGCCTCGTTCTTATTGCCCGAGACGTGCACTGTGCCGCTCAACGGCTGGCCACCTTCAACCCTGAATTTTTCGTCGATACTCATAATTCTTTCGCAGCGAAATAATTAATAAACAAGCCCAACGGGCTCGTTCACGGTTGACTGCAGCACACCAAGCCGTCGTGCCCATGTTGCTTTTCTTGTACTCATGTACTCTTTGTTACAAGTCGCTGCGGCTGCACCGGCTCGTATGGCTCTTTGTCCAAACTGCCCGCAAACAGGGCGTGGCCGATCCGCACCATGGTGCTGCCTTCCTCGAGGGCGATCTCAAAATCATCACTCATGCCCATCGAGAGCACCGCGCACTGCGCGGCGCCCAGGCGCGGGACAAGCTGGTCGCGCAGTACGCGCAAGCCGCGAAAGGCGGCGCGGATGCGGGCTGCATCGGCGGTCTGCGGTGCCATCGTCATCAAGCCGCGCAGGCGCAACCACGGCAAAGTGAGCACATGCCCTGCCAAGGCGGCAACCGCCGCCGGCGCAACGCCATACTTCTGCGCTTCGCCGCTGACATTGACTTCGATCAAAACCTCGAGCGGGCGGTCCAGCGGCGCGCGGCGCTGGTTGAGTTCATTCGCCAAATGCGCCGAATCGAGCGACTGAACGGCGTCGCACCGCACGGCGATATCGCGCGCCTTGCGCGACTGAACATGACCGATCATGTGCAACTGCAGGCCGGCCATATCGGCGCGCGGATCGTGCGCGCTGCATTTGCGCACGATCTCGTCGCAACGATTTTCGCCGAGAATGCGCGCGCCGGCGGCGATCACGGCGGCGATCTCGGCCGGGCTGCGCTGCTTGGTCACGGCGACAATCTCGACCGGCTGGCGCGCCCGTACCCGCACCCGTGCTTCAAGCGCACGCCAATTGTCGGCAATCGTCATAGAGCAGCACGCTCGCGTGAGGACCCGATCCGCAGCCCGCCACGCCGGACGAGCAGCACGAGCACGATGAGCGCACCGGCCGGCTCGGGCACGACCAACCAAACCGGCACATGCAGCAGCGGCGCGTCCGGATCGTTGTGCGCGATGGTGATGCTGGTAGTGTAGACCCCGGGCGTCAAACCCAGGGCATTGGCGGAGAACATCAGCGTTGTGGTGGCGCCGATTGGGACGGACACGCTGAGCGGCGCACACGTCAGCCATGGCGCGATTGGCGGCACGGGCGGCATAAAACTGGTGGCAAGATTGTTCTTCACGTAATTTGCGTTGAAGGCCACGACCAGACTGTTGCCGGGCAGGTTGGTGCCTTGCAGGCCGATAGTGGCGGAATTCAGCGTGCCGCTCATCGTGCGATACTGGTAGCGAATCTCGCCGCTCTTGCGCAGTATGATCTGAAACGAGTTTGGACTACTGTTCTGGCCTTTGCGCGGAAGGTTGAGATAGCTTACCACGAGCTGGTTCGCATCGTTCCACCGGCGCACACAGTAGTCGGTGGTGCTGAAGAACATATCGTCCCAATAGGCCGGGAGAAACGCCCCGGGCACAACAACGGTGGGGAGGTTGCTGTTGGCGTTCTGCAGCAGCGCGCCCTGAAGGAGCAACGCGCCGTTGATGCCAATCCGGTACTGGCTGAAGTTCTTTCCATAGAACGGCACGGTAAAGCCGATGGCGTTCGCGCTCGCCACGGCGCTTTCGTCATTGAAGGGCACCGCGGTTCCTTTCGTACTGATGTCGAGCCAAGAGAAGGCGGGGCCGCGCACGGCGTCGCTGCTCGTCCAGACATACGCTGCGGTCGCGGGCGCCGGGCCGAACGCCAGCGCCGCGCTGCCGTCATTGCGGATTTCAATCGTCTGCGTGTCGGTGCCGTCCGGGCCCGCATACAAGATGACATTTGTCTGCAACGGGCGGAACGCCGGCAGTTGCTCGACCAGGACGCCGAAGGTGGTGGTCCAGCCGCCGCCGTCAGACGCGATGACTGCGCGCAGTTGCTGCAATCCCGCTGGACATGCGCTGCTGATGGCGATCACAATGGGCGTGGCATTGCTCTTGATGCCGTCCGGCGTCAATGTGCCATACGCCGCCGTGCCGCCCGCCACAGTGAGATAGGGGCTGACGTTGGTCAGCGTGACCACGATGTTCGCGGCAGCCCCGCCGCCGTTGTTCTTGAGCCACAGCCACAGCCGCGCGTTCTCACCCGGTTCGGGATGGCCATCACCATCGCCGGCGTCGGTCAGCAGCGCCATCGCGTTGGTCAACAGTGGCAACGTGAGAAACTCAAAATTGGCAGTAAGGACCATGCCGTTTGGCGACAGCGCGGACACGTTGATCCACGTGTTCGAGCCGCCCCAGGGATTGCCACCGTCATATTTTCGGCTGTCGGGCTTCGAGTACGGTCCGAATGATTCGCCTTGGTTGTAGTAATCGCCGGCATTCGCGCTGCCGTTGTTTTCAATTTGTTCGAGGCCATCGGCCTCCATCAGCCGGAGCAACTTGTGCGTCGCGTACGAATTGTTGTAGCTGAAGCCGCCCTTGGCATCAATGTGCCAGATCAGCAGGCCGTTTGAGACATTGTTCGTGTCGTTGAGAATTCTGTGACGGTTTTCGATCATGAAATATTCCGCGAAGGCGGTCTGGCCCGTCTGCCCGGGCATCATGATGTACGCTTCGGGCGTCTGAGCCAGGGCCCGCACCGGCACGTTGTACGAGCTGGTAGTGACAAAAGTGCACGGGAGCCAGTCGAGCATGTACTTGCTGAAACCGTTATGGTCCATATAGTTTCCCGCCATCATGTCGAAGCCGCCGACGCCGCCGCGCGGGCCGACGGAGTCGTCGTAGTCGTAGTAATCGGGCAGGCCGAGCGAATGGCCGGTCTCGTGCAGCAGCACAGCCGGGTTGCTGTCCTGCCACTGCCAGGTGAAATTCGTGAACCGCACGCCGTCGTTCGTTACCGTCTGGGCGCTGAGCGACCAGCTGTAGCCCCACCAGAACGTGGCCCACGCGCCGATCGGCCCGGTCCAGTACACCGCCAGATAATCCACATCGCCGTCGTGGTCGTTGTCGTATTGCGAGAAATCGTGGCCGCGCGCATCATAGTAGTTCAGTGCCTCGCTGACGATCCGGCAGTTCGCTGCGTTGTCGTACGGAGCGCCATCGGGCTTGTAGACGCTGCGCTTGTTGGTGCAGTAGTACCAGCCCAGCACGTCACCTTCCATGACCAGCTTCCCGTACGAGGAGCGCTCGTAATACTTCTGCAAGCTTTCGCGCGGATAGTTGGCCGGATTGCCTGCGCCAAACACCATGTTCGACATGGCCGCATGGGTGTAGGTATTGGACTGGTCCTGGAAGCCGATGAGCAAGACGAGGATCTTGTTGGTGCCAACGCTGGCCAAGTTGCTGCTGATTTTTGCCTTGCTGCCGTCGTCGGGCACGGGCACGCCTTGCGCCTTGGCGAGCTTCTCGTACAGCCGCTGGACCAGCGCCGGATGCGTCACATCGTTGCTCAGCGCCCGCGCGTCGGCCAGCCGCTGGGCCAGCGTGCCATTCGCCCGCAGCGCATCAAGTTCGCCTGGCCGCGGCGGTTGGAGCGCCATGCTCGTGACCACGGCCAGCGCCGCGGCACAACCAATTCCGCGCGCCAGCCAGCGCAACGGTGCGGCCGGGCGGGCTGCCGGTGTCTTGGCGAAAATGGTCATCACTAGTAGTATACTATAAGTTGATGGAAGCGACGGTTGCGGGCTGCGCTTAGTCCGGCAGCGGCCAGAGAAACGCGCCGGTGGTGAGAAACTGTTGCAGTTGCTGCATGCTTTGCGCGGCCTTGCGCGCAACGGACTCATGCGTATTGAAGGCGTTGTGCGGCGTCAGCAGGACATGGGGGCGTTGCGCCAGCGCGAGCGTCGCGCACACCTCGGTATCATTAGACGCGGCCTTGGTGCGCAAGGCCACGGCCAGTTCTTTTTCGTGATTATAGACATCCAAGCCGACGCCACCAAGTTGGCCTTCGTCGAGCAAGCGCAGCAAATCCGTGGCGGGCGAGAATTCACCGCGGGCAATGTTAATGAACAACACGCCGCGCCGCGCGGCCCGCAGTACTTCGTAACAAAAATAATTGTGATTCGTGGCGGTCAAATTCATGGCGCACACGAGAATATCGGCGGCGGCAATGCCTGTGGCGGGCGCAACATAGTGCACGTCGGCGTGGCGTTGGACAAGGTCCACACCCAGCACGCGCATGCCCAGCCCGTCGCCGATTTTGACAATTTCATGACCAATGTTGCCAACCCCGACGACAGTCAGCGTTTTGCCGGCGCACTCGCCGCCGGTAATGCCATCGCGATGAAACGTGTGCAATTGGGCAAGTTGTTGGGGCAAATTGCGCAGCAAGGCCAGCCACAGCAGCAAAGCCTGTTCGGCCACGGCACGATTGCAATAGAGCGGTAGATAGCCGCACGGCACGGGCACACCGGTTGCCGCGCGATAGGCGGTGAGATGGTCAAAGCCGGTGCTGCGGGTAAGGATGCCGGCGAGGTCGCGCGCCCAGCTGGGCGGTATGGCCGATTGCGTGCGAATGCTGATGATGCGCGCCGGCGGTGCGGGCGCCTGGTATTCCTGAATGGTTTTCCAGGAGAACGCCGCGCGCACACCGACGGGCAAAGCGCGGCGCAGCGCGGCTTCTTCTTCTTGAAACGCCTCAAAAAAGAATACATCGCAAGGTGAACTACTCATGGGTGCGTGTCCGGACCATTGGTTATGGATAACAGTATAGCAAATAGATCGCAACCGGCGCGGGCGCCACGGCGCTGTATAAAATTCATTTGCGGTACACCTGCCCCTGAAGCGCGTGGCGTGCGCTGTGCCTATAGTCTGAAGACCCCCACGGCCTTGCGCCGTGGGTGAATGAGATTAATGCAACAAGCCGCCGGCGCGCTTGCCAATCTCTCCTTCCACCCCGCCGTTGGCGGGACCGGTGGGGAGGCAAGCCTATGCAAGAAAAATGTTATGAACAGCAGCTCCCGTGTTGGGCACCGCTGCTACGCCGCAACGTGGAACGCGCTCTCATTAATAGGTATACAATTCATGTGCGGTGAACGAAGTTCCTCCTCCCGCCACACTGCGAGCCCTTGTCGAAACGCGCGCAGGATGCTATCATACCTCCCTGCATGACTTCTGATCCGGACATGACCTTGCCGCTGTGGGCAACGCCCGAGGTGCCCGCGGCGCGTGTGCCCGCGCCGCGGGCACCCGCGGCCACGCCAATGTCGGTTTCGCAATTGACGCGCCGTATCCGCTTGTTGCTCGAGGGCACGTTCACCAATGTCTGGCTCGAGGGCGAGATCAGCAATTTCAAGGCACAGCCCTCCGGTCACTATTATTTCACACTCAAAGACGCGCAGTCCCAGATTCCGGCGGTGATGTTCCGCACCGCCAATCGACGGCTGAAATTCACGCCGGAAAACGGCTTGCAGGTGGTCGTCAGCGGTAGTGTCCAAATTTACGAGCCGCAGGGGAAGTACCAGATTATCTGCGACACGATGACCCCGAGCGGCTTGGGCGCGCTGCAATTGGCCTTTGAGCAATTGAAACAAAAGCTGGCGGCGGAAGGGCTGTTCGACGCGGCGCGCAAAAAACCGCTGCCGTTGTTGCCGCGCACCATTGGTGTGGTTACGTCCGCGAGTGGCGCGGCAATTCGTGACATCATTCGCGTGCTGACGCGGCGCTTTCCGACGGTGCATGTGGTGTTGTATCCCGTCGCCGTGCAAGGTGCGGGCGCGGCGGCAGGAATTGCCCGCGCGCTCGATGACTGCGCGGCCATCAATCGGCGGCACGAGCGCGATCCACAAGCCCAGCCCTTGTTTTTTGATGTGCTGATTGTTGGGCGCGGCGGCGGCAGTCTTGAGGATTTGTGGGCCTTCAACGAGGAAGTTGTCGCGCGCGCAATCGCCCGTGCGCCGATGCCCATCATTGCGGCGGTCGGGCATGAGATTGACTGGACCATTGCGGATTTTGTCGCCGATGTGCGTGCGCCGACGCCCAGCGCGGCGGCGGAAATCGTGGTGCAACCGCGGGCCGTGTTTGTGCAGCAACTCGAGGACGCCCGCCGGCGCATGCGCGCCCGACTAGGTCAAGCATTGGACGCCTGCAGCCACCGCGTCCAGCGGCTGACAACCCATTATGTCTTTCGCGATCTGCCGCGCACCATTGACTTGCAGCGCCAGCGGGTGGATGAACGATGGAATGAACTGCGGGCCATAGTGCACGACGAACTGGCGACGCGGTCCGAGCGCCTTGCCCGTGCGACCCAGATTGTTGGCGCCGCGCGGCGGCTGTTCCTTGAACGCTGCGTGCGTGATGAACAGCTCGTCATGGTGCGGCGCGCGGCCTGCGACACGGCCTGCAACCATGCGCTTGCGCGCCACCACGACGCACTGCGCCGCATGCTGGACTGTGTAGAGGCGTTAGGCCCGGTGGCGGTCGTGCGACGCGGCTATACCATCACGCGCGACGGCGTGACGGGGCGGGTGCTCACCTCCACGCAAGCACTCTCCGTTGCACAAGAGTTGCGCACGGATTTTCGCGACGGGCAGGTGCGGTCGCAGATTCTAACAATTGTCCGCGACGACAGACCCGCGGACACATGAGGCGATGTCGTCGTCGCCGCGGGGCAACCACGGGGCTTGCCACGGAAAGAGCGGCGCTTCCATCGCATCATAAAGCGTGTTGCCCGGTTCGAGATAGCCCAGCGTGAGCAGGTCAAGCACGCCGCCAAAGGCGCGCACGGCGGTCATGCCCGCGCCTTGCAGCACGCCCGGCAGGATCCCGATCACCGGCCATTGCACGGAATAAAAGGTCATGCAGCGCGGCACTTCGATCGCCCCCGTCAGCAGATTCGCAAAGCCACGCCCGACCCCGTCCAGCATGCTATACTCCGCATCCTGTTCAACGGCAGCCACGCGCAGACAACACAGCAGCACCAGCGCACTCAGACATGTACGCGTATTCATTGTGTGAACCTCATGGATTCGGGTAACCAAATTTTCACAAACCGCACCCATAGTGTACAACAAAGCGCGCCGCATGTCAATCCAAGGCACTTGGCGGGTGCAAGTCAGTAGAAATGTCCGCGGTGTAGTCTGTTCGCTCCGCAGGCTGCGCCGTGAGCCGCCACCCATCGCCAATTACGGATTGCGGATGACGTTCTGCACACTGCCAGCCTTTTTCTCGAAATGCTGGTAATCTTTGAATGACGTGTAATCGCCACCCCAGCGCCAGCCGAGGCGGGTGAACGCTGTGACAACCGCGCAAGGCGCCGCTAACGTCCCTCTGATTTCTGGATTATACGTCGCTCTTTGTGGCGCACAGCTTCCATCGGCATACAGCGCCGGGTTTTGTACGGGGTTGATATCAATGGCCCTGCCAAAAGAATGGTTGGACAAGCAATTTGTGGCGGCAATCGTGCGATAATTGAACCCCGACGTGTTATTATCCGCCATCGAAGCATCGTCCGACCAAGCGTAGTGTACCACCGGAACGCATTTGTCTATTGGAAAACGCTCCTGGAGAATAACGCGAAATATGCGCTGCACGTCCTCTTGCGCGTCGCGGTGTACTACGAGTTGGCCTTGGTGCAATTTGCGGTCGAAGGAATAGTACAGCACATCCAGCAATACCATCTTTTCCCGCACATCCTCAGGCGCTTTCGTGCCTTCCAGAGACTGCTCACGCGTAAGATGGCTGTCAATAATCGGTGAGTGGCATCCGGCCAGAACAGCGCAGATGGTCAACATGATTGCGCTGGCTGTCGTTTTGCTCATTTGCTCCCAACGCCTTTCATGCCTGGATGTTCTTGTTCGGTCTTCTGAACCACCGGCTGAGGTCGAGGCCAAAATAGCTGAGGCACCCCAACAGGATGGTTGTGGCCGCCGCTTCATCGAGATTCCCCAGAATCGGGATGTTGTCGGGCAGCAACTCGAACACGCCGGCGGTTGGATTGAGAATGTACACAAGCGACGCCAGGCCGAGTAGGCCAACCAGCAGATGTTTGATGAGGTGCTTCATGTAAACATTATAGCGAATTCATGAATTACTCCGTTGCGAAATGACGCAACGTGGTATGTGGTATAATGAGACATGACGACCATCCCGGCTGCGTATGTGGTCGAATATCACGGACACGTGCAGGGCGTTGGCTTCCGCTACACCGTTCAGCGCTTGGCGCAGCGCCATGCCGTGACGGGCCATGTCAAAAACATGGCCGACGGTACGGTGCGGGTGTATCTTGAGGGCACGCAGGCGGAAATGGACGTGCTGTTGCGCGAGATCCGCGGCGGCCCGCACGCGCAGTACATTACCGACGTGCAGGTCACACCGACCGTGCCCAGTGGCACCTATCGCGACTTCCGCATCGCGTTTTGAACCTTACAGGTGCTTCTTGAGGTCCGCTTTATCAATCTCACAATCGCGCAAAATCTGTGACAACAAACCACGCCCGATCATCTCGCCGCGGTGAACCGGCACCACCGTACATCTCCCGTTCGCGTGGCGGAGAAAATGGTGGCTTCCCTTTGTGCGCACGACCTCAAAACCAAGGTTCCGCAGCGCTTTGATCAGGGCCACGCCGGATAGTGCCGGAAGGATACTCATGCGTTGACGGCGATGCGCTGAACACCCACAAATTGATTTGTAGCGGGATCCTCGACTTCTAGACAGAGCTCAATCGCCTCGCGGACCCTCTTCATCAACACATCCAGCGACTTTGCTTGTGTGTGGCAGCCCCGCAACGCAGGCACGGTCGCCACCAAGTATCCATCTTCGTCGCGCTCGATCACCACATTGAATTCACGGGTCATGACGGTCAACTCCTTTATCTCATTATACCAAAAGAATGTGTTCCTTTGCACGCTCAAATTCAATTAGGCTTATCGTACCCGCTCAGTCAATCAGGCGCGTACCTTCCGCGTCGACGGAGGTGACAATGCTGCGTGATTTGACGCCATGCTCGATGAAGGCCATCACCATCTGCTGCTCGATGAAGCGCGCTTTGCGAATGTTGTCGGTGATGGCAAAGACGGACGGACCCGAGCCGGAAATGGCAACGCCATCGGCGCCGGCTTGCAGCGCGGTCTCCTTGACCTGGGCAAAGCCCTTGATCAAATGCGCGCGCACCGGCTCGATGACGACATCGTGCAAGCTGCGCGCAAAAAGTGAATAGTCATTTTTCGCAAAGGCGGCGGTAATCAGGGCGGTGTTCGCCATGTTGTACACAAAATCCTTCATCGGCACGCTGTCGGGCAGCATCTGGCGCGCGTGGCGCGTCAAGACCACAATATTGGGCGTCACCAGCACAATGTGCAGTTTGCGAATCGAGCCGATCCGGGTAATGTCGAGCGGCATGCATGAGCGCGTCAGGGTTGCGCCGCCGAGCAGCGCCGGCGCGGTGTTGTCGGCGAAGAAGCCGCCCGAGACAGCTTCCTCCGCCTTGGTCGCCGGCAGAATGAGTTGCTCCTTTGTCAGCCCGCCGTTATATAAATGATTGGCGGCAAACGCGCCGGCGGCGGCCGAAGCCGCGCTTGAGCCAAGGCCCGAGCCGATCGGCAGGCCTTTTTTTAGTTTCAATTCAAGGCCGCCCTTGACGCCCAGCAAGTCCAAGATGAGCTTGGCGGCAATGCCGGCCGTGTTGCGATGCGGGTCTTTGCTAAGCTGATGCTCGCACTCGATGGCGCTGATGACCACCCCCGCCGTTGTGCGCCGGGCCTCGACAAGGTCACCCCAACCTTTGACGGCCAAGCCCAGCACGTCGAAGCCGGGACCAATGTTGCCAATCGTCGCCGGTGAAAATACTTTGATCCAGTCAGGCTTCATGGTGCAGAAGGTGCTTTTGGAAAGACGGATAGTCATTGGGAACCGTGCGCGCCGCGCCGTGGTGCTGTTCGCGCGTCAGTAATGACGGGTGATACGGCGCTTCTGCCGCCAATTCCTGTCGAATGAGCTCGGCGTATTTTGAGGGATGTGCCGTTTCGAGGCAGACGGCGCGGGCTTTCGGATTGTGCAGAACATAGTGCCGCAGCGCGGCCACACCGACGGCGCCGTGCGGCTCCAGCAGGATCGCGGCCCGATGGTAGACAGCGCGCATGGTCTGCAGGGTCTCCTCGTCACTAATCGAAACCGAAAACAGATTACAGCGCATCGCCTCAAGATCCGGCACGTGCTGGACCGTGCCAGCCTTGTCGAGCGTGCCGCCGTAGACATCAAAATAGCGCGCAAGATTGCTGGGATTGCCGACGTTCATGGCGTTGGAGAGACAGGCGCGCGAGGGCACAATCGGTTGATACACGCCGTGCTCGAGAAAGCGCGGGAATTCGTCGTTGGCATTGACGGCGAGAATCATGCGCGCGACCGGCAACCCCATGCGGCGCGCCAGCTCGCAGCCAAAGGAGTTGCCGAAGTTGCCCGAGGGAATCGAGAACAGCAGCGGCTCGTGCGCGTGCGCCACGTGCAGCCAGGCGTAAAAATAATAAACGCATTGCGGCAGAATCCGGCCAATGTTGATCGAGTTGGCCGAGGTCAAATGCAGCGGTGCCAGGCCGGGATCGAGCAAAGCGCGTTTGACCAGCGCCTGGCACTCGTCAAAGGTGCCGTCCAGCGCCCAAGCCTGCACATTGTCGCCGAGGCAGTCAAGCTGGCGTTTTTGCACCGGACTGACTTCCTGCGCCGGATACAAGATGATCACCCGCACGCCTGCAAGGCCGCGATAAGCCTCGCCGACGGCACTGCCGGTGTCGCCCGACGTGGCGACCAAGATCGTGATCTCCGCGCCGGCGGGCTTGAGCGCGTGCATAACACGGGCCATGCCGCGCGCCGCGAAATCCTTGAACGAGGCGGTCGGGCCTTGATCGAGGCGCAACAGCCAGGTGTTGTGTTCGAATTGCTCGAGGGGAACGGGAAAATTGTAGGCGTCGCGGGTGAGTGCGCGCAGGGCCGCGTCGTCGAGCGCGTCGCCCAAAAACGGGCGCAGGATATGAAAGGCAATATCGGCATACGATGCGCCGCGCAAGGCCTCAAGCTCGGCCGGGGAGAACTGCGGCAGGGAAGTCGGCATGAACAAGCCGCCATCGGGCGCGAGGCCCATGAACAGCGCCTCGGCAAACGAAACCGGCGCGGCCGGCGGCGCGGTCAGTGAGCGATTCGTGCTGACGTAGTGAATGCTCTGTGCCATCATGGGGCGAAGAAGGTGCCGAGTGGCTCGCCGGCCAGAATGCGTTCGAGCACGCGCGGCGTCTTGCCGTCGGCAATGACGGCGCGACCGCCGAACGCGACCACATTGTGGGCTGCTTGCAATTTGCTGTGCATACCGCCGGTGCCATGGGTGTTGGTCGCGCCGCCGACCATGCGCCAGACCACGCTCCAGGTATCGTGCGTGACGAACGGAATGACACGCGCGGGTTTGCCGGCATCCGTCGTGGTGAGGACGCCCGCGACGTCAGTTAACAACAGCAGGAGATCAGCCTTGATCAGCTCGACGGTCAAGGCGCTGAGGTGATCATTGTCGCCAAACTTAATTTCTTCGACGGCGACGGTGTCATTCTCATTGATAATTGGCACAACGTTCATGCGCAGCAAGGCGGTCAGGGTGTTCTGCGCGTTCTTGCAGCGCAGCTTGCTATCAAGGTCATCATAGGTCAAGAGAATTTGTGCGACGGGCAGTTTCACGCGGCTGAAGGCATCTTTGTAGACGCGCATCAAACGGGCTTGGCCAACAGCGGCGGCGGCTTGTTTTTCGGCCAGCGAGGTCGGGCGCTTTTTCAAGTCCAGCACAAAGCGGCCCGCGCCGATTGCACCGGAGGAGACGACGATCACCTCGATCCGCTGTGTGCGCAAGGCGCTGACTTGCGCGGCAAACTGGCGCACCCAGGCGGCATCCACGTCGCCATTGGCCTTGGTCAATGTGCTCGTGCCGATTTTGACGACGACGCGTCGCACCTGGCTCAAATCGCGCATGCCCGTCACATTATGCGGCTGCATGGGCTTGCTGAATGGCGTGGGTTGGACAGGCCTCGACACATTTGCCGCAGAGCGTGCAGGCGGCGCTGTCAATGACGGCGACTTGGCCGTCCATGCTGATCGCCTGCACCGGGCAGGTCTTGACACATTTCGTGCAGGCAATGCAGGCCACCGCACATTTTTGTTTGGCAATCGCGCCGCGATCCTGCGAGCGACAGATCACTTGGACACTCTTTGATTCCGGCCGCAGCGTGATCAGCGCTTTCGGGCATACGGCGATGCACTTGCGGCAGGCGGTGCACTTGTCTTCACGAACACGGGGCACACTGCCCGGCGTCCATTCCAGGGCGTCGAAGGCGCACGCTTGGACACAGTCGCCATACAGCAGGCAGCCGTTCTTGCAGGCCAGAAAACCCTCGCCGACCAGGGCTGCCAAGGCGCACGTTTGCACGCCGGCATAGGCCGCATCACGCTTGGCGGTGGCCGCACCGGCGCAGCGCACGACGGCGACGCGCCGTTCATTGATATCTGCGCTGAGACCAAGGATCGCGCACAATTGTTTGACCACATCCGGCCCACCCGGCGAACATACATTGGGCGCTGCGTTGCCAGCCGCAACCGCGTCGGCATAGCCGGCGCAGCCGGCAAAGCCGCAGCCGCCGCAATTGATGCCCGGCAGCGCGGCCAGCAATTCCTGCACGCGCGGGTCGGTCTTCACCGCGAATTTACGCGAGGCATAGGCCAGCCCGACGCCGAACGTCGCGCCGAAGAAGCTCATGGTCAGCAATGGATACAGCCACATAATATTCTCAATAGTTGTTCATTACCGAAAGACAAATTGTACACAAAGCAGGCCGCGCGTGTCAAAGGGTGCCAGTGAGATTCTTGAAACTCCGAGCGCAAGATTCGGTAGGATGCGGGGCAGCATTGCTGGTTCCGCGCCGCCGGTCGCCGCTGTCGATAGGGGATTGAGGGAGCGCATGCGGCCCGCCTCGCTCCGAAGCCCGCCCGCGGCGGAATGAGCAGCAGTTCCTTTGCGGTAATTTTTCTGCAACAAAACAAATTGAAGTGCAGCGCTGCTCCTCTTCATGGCTTTGTGCCTTTGTGAGAAAATCTCGGTGGTAGATTCCTTTGCGGCGCCGCGGCCGCTCCCGCGCTGCAGGCGGTGCCGGTGACGCGACAGGGTCTGCGTTGGGGGCCACCCATGTGCACGTGCAATCGCGAACGTTGACGTGCATGCGCCAGCGGCGGGACTCACCAAGCCAGCCACTTGCATTCACGAGTCGCCAGAACCGAAATGAGCGGGTATGTCAAAATTCAGTTATAATGTCCTATGCTACGTTCAATAGAAATGTCCTCTGATGCTACAATACGCTTCTCACCAGGAACACCGAGGAGCGCTAATGAAGGAGGACCTAACAATGAGCGGAAAAGAAGTAGACCGATGGCATGCAGTGCGCGACGTCATCGAAGGGAAACTGCGGCAGAGTGAGGCGGGGCGACTGCTGGGGAGGAGCCCGCGGCAGATACGACGGATGGTCGCCCGCGTGAGGCAGGAAGGCAAGGCCGGGGTGATCCATCGGCTGAAGGGGCGTACATCCCCGCGGCGGACCGCACAGAAGACGGTCGCGGCGGCGCAGCAGGCCATTGAACGGCAGTACCAGGATTTCGGACCGACGCTGGCGCAGGAGATGCTGGCGCGGCGGGACGGGATCAGACTGAGCGTAAGCACGGTGCGACGGCTGATGATACGCACGCAGCAGTGGAAGGCCAAACGCGGGAAACGGCGGCACCGTGCCTGGCGGGAACGACGGCAGTGCGTGGGGATGCTGGTGCAGGTGGACGGCAGCGAGCATGCGTGGTTTGAAGACCGGGGGCCGCGCTGCACGCTGATCATATTTGTGGACGACGCGACGGGGCGGATCATGGAAGGATCGTTTGAGGAGTGCGAAGACACGCTGACACTGATGCGCATGACACGGCGCTATGTGGAACGGCACGGCCGGCCCGTGGAACTGTATCCGGACCGGGACTCAATCTATCGGGTGAACCGGGCGGCAACGATTGAGGAGGAACTGCGGGACGAACAGGCGGAGACGCAGTATGTGCGCGCCGCAAAGGAGTTGGACATCGTGGTGCGGTGCGCGGGGAGTCCGCAAGCCAAAGGCCGGGTGGAACGGGCGTTTGAGACCCTGCAGGACCGCTTGGTGAAGGAGCTGCGGCTGGCGGGGATCAGCACGCGCGAGAAAGGCAACGTCTTTCTACGGGGCTATCTGGCGCGGTACAACCAACGCTTTGGCGTGGCGCCGGCGGAGGAAGTCGATCTGCACCGGCCATTGCTCAAGGAACACCGGCTGGACGAGATCTTCACGATCCGCACGCCGCGGGTGGTGGCAAACGACTATACGGTGCGCTGCCGCAACCGCGTCTTTCAACTACTCAAGAACCAGCCGGTGCGGGTGTGTCCGCGCCTGCGCGTCGAGGTGGAAATCCGGCTGGACGGCAGCATGCATCTCCGCCATCGCGGCAGGTACTTGAATGTGAAAGATATCAGTGCGGCAGTCCGCGCCTCGCGCGCGCGCGCGTGCCCCACGCGCGATGCTTTGTGTGACGTGCTTGATGACACGGGCACAACCGGACATTTCTACTGAACGTAACCATAGGACATTTCTATTGACTTGCAACACGAAATGAGCGGGTATTGACATTGCACCTGCATTATGGTATACTACGTTCACACGGTCATTTTGGCTTAACTCCGCGTGGAGTCATGAGCAGTATGTTGGTCAGTAGCATATTCCCCTCTTTGTGCCGCGTGCGGCTGGCGCGCGTGGTTGTCAATAAAAGTATGGCTCGTCTGCCTGCCTCTCAACCAATTCACCAGGTGTTTCCCATGAAAAAGCTTGTCACATTTTCGATCATGGCAGTTGTTCTGTGCGCGCTGAGCGCCGCTGCGGTAGTCTTCAACGCCGAGCGCTTCAATTACCCAATGGGCGATCTCGTTGCAAACAGCGGCGGCATATGGCATTATTGGCAGGGCAATCCACCCGCGCCGGTGGTGACCAATCTGTATCCCTACGGCAGTAGCGGCACGAACCTGACGCTGGATGACGCATGGCAAGAGGGATTGTGGTTCTACAACAATGTTTTCGAAAGCTCGACGGAGGCCATCGTCGGCTTTTCATTTGCGGCAGTCAGCTCGATCAATGAAGACTATTATGTGTTCTTCTGCTCCGGCGATGCGGCCGCGCAGGATTCAGGCTACGCCGATTCAGGCTTGGGTGGCTTCATCATCAACTGGGTTACACCGGCGGCGTACACCAACGTTGTCTCGCTGCATCTCTGGAATGCTTTTGGCATTTACGAATTGTCGTTGAGTTTGCCGGCCGCGCTGCCCGGCAATACACCGCCGTGGCACGATGTCCGGGCTGTCATGTACAAGACCATGCCGGGTGGCATTACCGGCGGCTATGCCCGCATTTATATTGATGGCGTGTATCTCGGCAATGTCCCCTTCCCACTGCAGAACCTCAACAATCTGACTACCAATGCGCTTAACTGTGTCGATCTGTATCAAACCACCAATGTGGATCCGGACAATCGCTCGCGCGTCTTGATTGACAATATCTTTCTTGAATCCCGCCAGAATTACACGCGCTATGTCGCGCCGACCGGTAACGATGCCAACGACGGCTTGACCCCGGCCACGCCGTATCAGACCATCGCGCAAGCCACCTGGCAGATTCCCTCGGGCGCGGACGACCGCAAGTCGCTGATCAATGTCGCGCCGGGTGTCTACCCCAACGAGTACACCATCAAGAGCGTGACCAACAACTGGAAATACGGCCTGTACATCCGCGCCGGTCAGGTTGATCGGCCAAACTGCTATGATGTGGCGGTGCAAGGCAGCGGCGCGAATAACACGATCATACTGCAGGATTTCTCGACCGTGCCGGGCATCACGCTGCTTGAGCAAACGATGGGCTTTTACATTCGCGACTTGAAGGGCTGGATCATTCAGGACATGCAGGTGCAAGTGACCACCAACATGCCGCAAGACGCCTGGGCATGGTACTATGCCACCGTCGGCACCTTTATGAGTTGCCGCGATAGCAGCTTCATCCGCTGTCTGGCAACGATGCCGCAGGATTGGGCCAAGGGCAAGTCCGGCTACCACTTGAACGGCGGCGGCGGTCTGACGCTGTTAGGCTGCGCCAGTGTCGGTGGCGGCATGGGCTTTAACGTCGCGGGCGGCCCGCAAGCGCCATTGACCATTGCCAGCAACACCTTTGTCGGCGCGGCCAAAGGCACCTCCGAGGGCAATTCTGGTGTCGCCATGGTGTTCAATGGCGGCAGCGGCATGGTCACACGCTGCATCGTGGCCAACCCCCAGCGCGGCGGTGTTCTGGGCGGCTTGGGCGACATCGTGCATTCGGTTGAAAACAACTACTACAACTGCGGTACCAACGGCACCACGTATTATGACAGCGGCACCATCATTGTCAACAATGACGTTTACCGGGACCCGCTGCTTGCCACCTACCTGGGCTATCCTGTCTCATCGCCCTACCTGGGTTACGGCTGGCACTATTGGCCGGGTGAACTGGTCAACAGCTCGTGGCCGATGGCTGGGCGCAACAAACAACGCCAGGGCTGGTACACGAATGGCACGCCGCTGACGGTGGCCGGAATTCTGTGGACCAACACCAGTGCCATGGCGGCGGACAGCATTTGGGGTTGTGGCATGCGGTTGGGCAGCACGGCAACGGACGGCCAACGCATCTTTGCGGCAGTCAATCCGGTCGCAGCGAACAACCAAGCCACGCTGCTGGCGCTCAATCCGCAAACCGGCACAACGATCTGGAACGCGGTGCTGGGCGGCGCAGGCCGCTTCTGCTATGGCACGCCAGCGGTGGGTGAAACCATGGTCTATATCGCCGAAGTCTTGGACGGGCCGAACCAGCAAGTGTATGGCGTCAATTCGGTCAACGGCCAAATTGTCTGGAGCAACAGCGTTGACACGATGAACGGCTCGGCCATGCTGCTGCATAACGGCAAGCTGTACTTCGACACCGACTGGAATGCGGCCGGCCTGTGGTGCTTGAACGCCATGTCCGGTGCGGTGCTCTGGTCCAACCAGTTTGCCGGTGGCAACTGGGGCACGAGCGGCATGCCGCTCAGCCCGGATGGCAACACGGTCTATAACCATGGCGACGATGGTATTCTGCATGCCGTTAATGCCAACAACGGCAGCACGGTCTGGACTGCCGGCCCGTACGAAGGCGGCCAGGGCGATACCGAGCCGGTGGTTGATAATGCCGGCAATGTGTATTGCATGTACCCCGGTGTGACGAATGACGACCCGTCGGCGGTGCTGTACAAGTATGCGCCCGACGGCAGCCCGCTCTGGTCGTTCCGGTTCTACCATGAAACGGATGATGGCGGCTTGGCCTTCAGCCCGGATGGCAATACCTTGTATGTCACGATTGCCTCGACCTCGGCCGACCTGGGCTTGTTCGCGTTTGATCCCGTCACCGGCGCCGAGAAATGGCGCATAGCGGCCGGCAAGTGCGGCGGCAGCCCCGTCGTGGCAGCACCCGGCAACCGCATCATCGGCGTGTTTGAAGAAGCCGGTACGATCTGGGCGCGCGGCATTCAGGATAACGGCGCCAGCGCGACAATCCTCTGGAGCGTCTCGCTCGGCGCACCGCAGGACGGCTGGCTCAGCAAGACGGCCATGATGCGCCCGGCCATTCTGGCCAACGGCAATGTCATGGTGCAGAACCCGTCCGGCTTGATCGCCTGCATCTACAATGTGCCGGAACCGACGCTGCTGTTGGGCATGGTGGCGGGACTGGCGCTCTGGCTGCGCAAACGCTAAGCGCGCGCAGCAGCACCTG